>ERZ1673783.1-NODE-1-length-228604-cov-22.613733_pt1 | contig 228604 bp, 196 predicted proteins | sample MGYA00580133_ERZ1673783 | MGnify/ENA primary metagenome ERZ1673783 (study PRJEB41219, sample SAMN04549595) | soil metagenome | isolation source: soil | place: USA: Texas, Big Bend National Park | collected 2009-03-17 ...
GTACGTACGGTGGTGTGAGAGGACGGAGGTTCACCACCTCCTCCTACTCGATTTTCATCAAGTAGAAAAGGCATTTCATCTACTAATCTGTTTGGAATGACCATGTATTACCAATTACTTCTTTTTCCATCTAAGTTATATCAATCCATAATCATTACATGAATGTTACAAAGAAAGGGGAAAAAGGGGAAGTGAAATGATGGCGTAACATAATGGCAAGGAAACGTAATCGGTTTTTAAAATCACAGTGCTGTTTTTCATGTTAAAATGAACCTCGTCAGTGAATAAAGGAGGTTAATTACGTGAAAAAATCTGTAATTGCTCTAGCAGCCGCAACGATGTTATCAGGTGCTTTTGTTGCCGATGCATCTGCTGCTTCGTACAAGGTGGAGCGAGGAGACACATTATGGAAGATTGCACGTGAACATCATACTACTGTAGATAAGTTAAAGGAAATGAATCACCTTTCCTCTGATTTAATCTTCCCAAATCAAGTCCTAACTACTTCGGATGTACCTGAGTATTATACAGTTCAAAAAGGAGATACATTAAGCAAAATTGCCAAAGCTTACGGTATGTCTGTCCAAACTTTAAAATCAATCAATCAATTAAACTCTGATCTTATTTTCCCGGGAGATCGCATTGTACTAAACGGTTCAAAAGCAGTTCAGCAGACTGTTGAGAATAAATCGGTACAACAACCTGTTCAAAATCAGGCAGCTCAGCAACCTGTTCAGAATCAACAAGCTAATCAAACCGGTCAAACTGAAACAAAAGCGACAACAGCAGCTGTTCAACAGCAAAATACAACGGCACAACCAAGCCAGCCTGTACAGCAATCTGAACAGCCGGCACAAAATGCTCAACAACCGGTACAAAAATCTCAACAACCAGCTCAGCAAGTTCAATCTCAACCGGCCCAGCAGTCTAATACACAACCAGACAATGCTGCTCAAGGAGAAACTTTTACGATGACGGCCACAGCTTATACAGCTAATTGCGGTGGTTGCTCCGGTGTAACAGCAACGGGAATGAACTTAAAAGCCAATCCGAATGCGAAAGTAATTGCGGTTGATCCGAGCGTCATTCCATTAGGAACAAAAGTATATGTTGAAGGATATGGTGAAGCGATTGCCGGGGACACCGGTGGAAGCATTAACGGAAACAGAATCGACGTTTTCGTTCCAAATGAGCAACAAGCTCTTAATTGGGGAGTTAGAACGGTAACAGTAAAAGTACTTAAATAATAAGAAACCTAAGTAGGCTTAGAGGAACTGTGTCCTCCTGCGAAATGATTTGCGATGACACTCTTGATAGATGATTGATTTTCCTGTTGGCACATGTGTCCTATTGTAGTAAAAGAGTAGATTTTGAAGCAGAATGAAAAAGACCAGTCACGCTGTTTGTATATGGATAAATGAATGAGAATACTCGTCCTTTTTGGATTCTCAATGGATAGCCACAAGGTTTAGGTTGGCTAACTATTGAGAGTGGCGAAAGGACGAGTTTTTTTATGGAATCCTTTTGACTGAATTAGAAACTGTAAAAGCAGCCTTTTAGATGTAATACGAAACATCAAATAAAAGGCTGCTTTCAAAATTCCATTGAAAACGTAAGATCGAACCAGGAGGCCTAATACTTTATTGATTTCACAATAAATGTTTTATTCTTTCACGGGATGCATTTCGAATTTTCGGTTCATCATCAGTGCGATAAAGAGAGAAGGTATGACCGCTGCTGCCATTCCGGCAAACGCCAACCCAGCCGACTTGGAGTAGAGATAGCTTCCCAGAAAAGTGAAGACGCTGATGCTTAGCCCCATAGCTAGAGAGGCATAGATGCCTTGAGCCGCCGGAATGAGTCGATTGTCTAATTCCTCATTAAGAAGGCGTATAAATGCGTAATGGGCAAGTGCAAATGTAAGAGAATGCAGAAACTGGGTGAAAATAAACATCCATACTGTTGGTACAAGATAGACGAGCCCCCAGCGCACGATCGAACCCGCCGCGGAAATGGCAAACATGCGAGAAGTGGAGACTTTTTGAAAAATGCGATCCGCCGTCATAAAGAACAATGTTTCAGCAAGGACGGCCAAGTTTAAAATCATGCCACTCCAAAAATCTCCGGCATTCAATTTTTGTAAATAAATAAATCCGTAATTATAGTAAGAGGCGTGGGCTCCTTGAATAAGGATACATACTACCATCGCCGCTATAAACCGTTTGGATCGAAACAGAGGCAGATAGGAAACCGACTGTTCTTGGTGCTTGGCCATAAGCGATTTCGGAGTTTGGACTTGAGCCGCAATGGCCATAAGACAACAACTGACAAACATGGTCCAAAAAATAGAACTCTCACTGTAAAAAGACAAAATTGCTCCGACGGCTACTAGTGCTGTCGCATAGCCGATGGATCCGAAAGATCGGCTGATTCCGTATTGAATTTGATCTGTCTTCATCATGATCGATCCTAGGCTTTCGGAAACCGCCAACATCATGGGATAGACAAAACTGAATAAAATCATGGCCGCCAAAATCCATCGAAAAGAGTGGACCGGCAGAAATAATAAAAGGATTAGTACAGAAAGCAAGGAAATCATTTTCATTTCATGACCGATCGCCATTTTCTTGCTTAAAAATGGGAATACAAAAAATGTACTAAATGCGCGGATCAATAATCCGACCGCAATGATCGTACCGGCGGCTTGAATAGAAAGCCCTTTTTCATTTATCAGCCAAGTATTCCAATAAGGAATAAATACTCCCCAAGTAAAAAAGAACAAGAAAAAATTAATCGACAACCAAGTTTGTGGTTTCAAAAGAATCCAACCTTCCTAGCATACTCTGAAAAAATTATATCGAAAAAGAAAAAGACTGTCATGAAATCGAGAATGTTTCCGAATAGCAAAAAAAGACGGACAAACCGTCTTTTTTAAAGGCTCTTATTTTAAATCTTTAATCGCCTCAAAAATTCTGAAAAGTACTTTAACTTTTTTTCTGGATTCTGCCTTTGGCAAGTAAGAAAGGTTGGTAATCATTTTTTTGATCTCCGGGTATTCTTCTACCATTTTTTCTACGCGCTGAAGTTCTGCTTCTTTTAATTTTTCCCGCAAAACTTCTGGAGTAGTGGAAGAGTATAAGTCTGAGGATTCAAAAAGCATTTCTGCGAAAAGATCAGAAGGGATTTCGTAAGCGGCTTTAAAATCTTTCAGCATGTCCGCGGTAATTTGAGCTCGACCATTTTCATACTTGGACAAAGCGGATTGCGAAAGCTTTAAACGAAAGGCTACTTCCTTTTGGGAAAGTTGTAAAATTTCTTCTCTATATTTCTTTAATTTTTCGTGAAAATGCATAAAGACCCACCTATGAAAGTTTTACCATGATTGATTATTAAGATAGCGATTTTTCTGTAAAAAGAACAAATAGTTTCCGAATTGAAATTATAAAATCCATTCCATTAAAGAATAACGAGCTGCTTCGACATGTTTTTCCTATATGATGGGAACAAAGGAAAATATATCTATTACAAAAGACTTATTGCTCAAATATCTTAAATGGGAGGGGGCGAGATCGAGTGGAAAAGGAGCAGTCTTTTCTTATTTTCAATGGAAAAAAGAAAGATAGGGATTGCGTTCAGTTATTGTCTATATGCGGTTTTTACGATGTCATCACCAATATTTACTCTTCTAAGAAATTTTTTTATCGAATCCGTAATACGAATTATGTTGAATTGCCTCTTCACGAAGAGTACGATTCCTTTCTGTTAACAGTGGGATGGGGGCTGGATGAGTGGACATTCAAAATGGAGATTTATTTAAATAAAAGGCTCATCAAACTATCAAACTTAAACGAACAGTGGGTCCCGGAAAGAGTAGTAGAAAAGGTATTAACCAGTTTTTTGTTGAAAATTGGAGAAGTTTTCTATTTTATCGCGTATCTTCCTCACCAAAAGCATTGCCTTCAAAGAAAAACCAAATTCCAGCGCCGTGCTTCTCAGAAAGAACCTCACCGTTTATCAAGTTCTATTTATTTATCTTTAAATTTGATAACCCGGAACGATGCAAAAATTTAAAAAGAAACAACAAATTTCTTCAAATGACTTTCCCATTCAGTTCGAAACACAAGCATGGATTTATTCGTCCATCCAACTGTATCATTCCTTTTGTTGCTGCCACACAGACAAGACGTTTCGTATGATGTACATAATGAGTCACGAAAAGGGATGATTAGCGCATGAAGAAAAAATCAATCATTCATTTTTTTAGACGAAAGCAGATATTCACCCGATCATGACACCATTGTCTTTGAACACGAATATTTAAATTTAAAGCGAGGCTGAAAGACGCCTCGCTTTTTTTCCTAGTTCCAGATTTTGATATAATGAAATGGGATGAAAGGGGGATTAAATTGAAACGCTTTCGAAATCTGACGCCCGTTTTTTTTATGCTGTTATTCGTTCTTTCCATGGCTGCATGCGAGAAAACACCGAGTCCGGAAGAACGGTTAGCTGATTATGTCAAGCTATGGAATGATCAGAAATTCAGCCAAATGTACCATGATTATTTAACGTCTTCCTCTCAAAAAAAATATAAAATAGAGGATTACGCAGATCGGTATAAAACGATTTATAGGGATCTAGACGTGAAGCATTTAAAAGTGACTGTGTTATCAGCAAAAGAAAAGGATTGGAAAGATGCTGACCGGGCAGAACTGCCGATTGACGTAAAAATGGATACTGCTGCCGGTCCGATTCATTTTAAAAAGAATGTCCATTTGAAACTGGAAGAAAAAGAAGGAAAAAAGAATTGGTACGTCGATTGGAATACAACCTATATTTTCCCTGAGCTTGGAAAAGGAGACAAAGTCCGGCTTGAAACCGTGGAGGGAAAACGCGGCGAAATCTTTGACCGAAATGGCAATGCCTTAGCCATTAATTCTAAAGGTTATGAGGTAGGGATCATTCCTAAACAATTTGGTCATGATGCCGGAAAAAAAAGTCAGCTGGCTCATTTGCTTGGGGTCTCTGTTCATTACATCGATCAACAGTTAAGTCAAAGTTGGGTGAAACCCGATTATTTTGTGCCGCTGAAAGATGTTTTGTATGATGATGGAAATATCAATCAATTGTTGAGTATTCCGGGCGTGCTGGCCAACGAGAAGCTTATTCGAGAATATCCTTATCATCAAGCTTTGGCCCATTTAACCGGGTATGTTGGCACCATCACAAAGGAGGAATTAGCAAAGCAAAAGAAAAAAGGATATAAGGAAGGCGATTGGATAGGAAAGCGTGGCTTGGAGGAGCTGCTTGAAGACAAACTGCGAGCGACAAACGGCCAAAAAATAGTGATTGAAAAATCGGATGGCAATCAGGTTGTTCTCGCCGAAACGAAAGCAAAGAACGGCAAATCCGTAAAATTGACGATAGACGCCGAATTGCAAAAAGTCATATACAACCAAATGAACGGACAACCGGGGACCGCTGCGGCTATTGATCCTAAAACCGGGAAGGTTCTTGCCCTTGTAAGTTCGCCGGCCTTTGATCCAAATGACTTTATTACAGGATTGTCTGAGAGCCGTTATCAACAGATGCAAAATGATCCGGCCAAGCCTTTTTTGAATCGGTTTGCAGCTACTTATGCTCCCGGTTCCTCTATCAAGCCGATTACAGCGGCGATTGGGCTGAAAACAGGAAAGCTGGATCCGTTTAAAGCGCGCAATATTAAAGGGCTCAAATGGCAAAAAGATGCTTCATGGGGAAATTATCACGTGACTCGAGTGACAGACCCGGGGAAACCGATAAATCTGGAAAGTGCCCTCGTTTATTCGGACAACATTTATTTCGCCCAAACGGCTTTAGAAATTGGAAAGCAAGATATGGAAAATGGGTTGAAGAATTTTGGATTTGAAACCAAGTTGCCGTTTGCTTTTCCTATCCGCTCTTCGCAGATATCGAACAGTGGCCATTTTGACAAGGAAAGGCTATTAAGCGACTCCGGATACGGTCAAGGTGAATTGTTAGTCAGCATGCTTCATTTGGCTTCCATGTACGGAGGCATTGTCAATCAAGGCACAATGATGAAGCCGATTTTGTATAGCGATGAAAAACCGCAAGTATGGAAAAAGGACTTGATCTCTCAAAAAGATGCAAAAATTCTGCAGAAGGATCTGAGGCTTATCGTAGAAAAAGGAACGGCAAAAAAAGCGAATCATCCGTCTTTAAAACTGGCAGGAAAGACCGGAACGGCTGAATTAAAATCCAATTTTGGACAATCGGGAAAAGAGAATGGCATTTTCGTTGCCTATGACCAAAACAAGCCGAATATGGTTCTCGCCATTTTAATGGAAGGAGTCAATTCCAGAGGCGGCAGCAGTTCCGTTGTTCAATTATCCAAAAATATCTTTCTTCAATGGGAGCAAATGAACCCTCTATAAAGAAGAAAAGAGGCAGTTTCAAAAGAAACCGCCTCTTTTTTTAGGAATATCATTTTGCATACCATCCTTTTAAGAAGGAACAACAGTAGATATAAAGCCTTAAAAAGTGTGTTTTACTACATACTATAGACTGACAAAGAGATCCCTTTAGCGACACGAAATTAGCATTACGTGAACGCCATAAGATAACATATTCTCCAATTTATGTTGATCATACAGAAAAAAAATAATAATAATTACCAATATTATACAAAAATATGATCTATTTTTAGTAGATTTGGATAAATATGTCCTTTTTACCTTTTGATTTTTGTCGCTCTATGATAGTATATTGCTGTGTGTTGTTAAGAATATTCGACGAAATGTATGAAATATCCAAAAGGAAATGACGAAAACATATCGAAACAGAAGTGTAGATCATTTTATTCTACAATTTTACACAGAATTAAAAAATTTTCAACTATTAATCTGTTAATATGACACTGAAAAAACCGATATTAAACGTGAATATTCAATTAGGGAGGCCCAAAATGAGAAAAGCATTATTTACTTTGTCCACAGCTGCGATTATCTCAGCAGGATTTGCTTCAAAGAGCGAAGCAGCTATTATCAATTATCAAGTTCGATCCGGAGATACATTATACAGCATTTCAAAAAAATATAATACAACGATTGATTCTATTAAAAACTTAAACCATTTGTCTACAAATACGATTTACGTTTCTCAAGTTTTAAAAATTGATGACGGGAAGGGTTCAACGCAATCTGTCAGCACCAGCTCGTCCAGCACATCCTCTGGCACCGCTACATACACCGTGAAATCTGGAGATACACTTTCCAAAATTGCAAGAGCTTATGGGACTACCGTCCAAAATTTGAAAAGCTGGAACGGTTTGAGTTCTGATACCATTTATCCAGGACAGGTTTTAAAAGTGAAAGCTTCTGCTGCAGCTAGTTCAAGCTCGGGGGCTCAATCTTCCGGAACAACCAACTCCAATTCCTCTTCAGGTTCTAAAACCTATACCGTTGTTAAAGGCGACACACTAACCAAAATAGCTTCTAAATATGGTACAAGCGTTTCAGCAATAAAATCAGCCAATCACCTTTCTTCTGACACCATTTACGTTGGCCAAAAACTGATCATTCCTAGCGGCGCGGCAAATAGCAGTTCCATAGAGCAAACTGGAAGCAACGTCAATACCGCAGTGGTTGCGGAAGCAAAAAAATATATTGGCGTCCCGTATGTTTTCGGAGGTTCTTCTCCATCGGTAGGATTTGATTGCAGCGGGTTTGTCTACTATGTATTTAACAAAGTCGGAAAAAGCATCCCACGAACCAGTGCGGAAGGATACTACAGCCGTTCCTACTATGTCTCCAACCCACAACCTGGTGATCTTGTCTTTTTCGATAATACATACAAACAAGGCGTCTCTCATATGGGGATCTACATTGGAAACAATCAATTTATTCATGCCGGAGGAGATCAAGTTCAAATCAGCAGCTTGAGCAATTCCTATTATCAAAGCCACTTCGACAGCTTCAAGAGATTTTATTAATTAGGAATAAGCCTGACCCTTTAAAACCTTGTGTAGATGGGAGTTCCATGAATTGGATCCTGCCCTTTAGGTGAATGGGTCAGGCTTTTTAATGAAGTCGCGATTCAGGACTATGGAAAAATGTATGGACAAAATGATCTATAAAAGAAAATGGTCCAAATCAAGGAAGTTTTGAATCTATGATTGTGTAGAGTACGAGAGACCCCTAACAGGAAATGTTGTGCATCGGACGGATGTTTCCTGCTAGGGGTCTTTAATAGTGAGTGGTTCTTTGATTGGAATGATGGATTCCAATCCATTAATTTAGGTTTAATTGGTCTTTAAATATTTGGGAAAGGCGCTGTTTTTCTGAATCGGAAACGATATAGTAGTATACACCGTTTATTTTGGTACCTTCTCCTTTTATTTCGTTTTGCTGAATATGATTTCGGGCTGTTTTGTAATTTTTTTGGATTTTCATCATATCATCCATTGTTAAATTGGTTTTTACATTTTTTTGTAAAGCGTTTAAAATATCACCATATTTCCATAAGGAAGAGAAATCAATCCCTTTTGCGAGAATTCCTTCAAGGATTTGTCTTTGACGAAGCTGCCTTCCAAAGTCTCCGCGAGGATCATCATAACGCATGCGAGAATATTTTAAAGCTTGTTCGCCGTTTAAATGCAATGTACCTTTCGGAAAATGTTCTCCTTCATAAGTAAAATCCAAATCGTTTTGTACCGTTACTCCGTCCACTGCATCGACAATATCTTTAAATCCTTCCATATTGACTTTAATGTAATAGTCGATCGGGATATCCAAAAATTTTTCCACTGTTGCAATCGACATCGGTACACCGCCAAAAGCATAGGCATGATTGATTTTATCTTCCGTTCCTTTTCCGACAATTTCTGTTCGCGTGTCTCGTGGAATGCTTAAAAGTTGAACAGACTGCTTTTTCGGATTGACGGCGGCTAAAATCATCGTATCGGAACGCCCTGTATCGTTTTGCCGCTCGTCTACACCTAATAACAGGACGCTAAACGGATCTTTGTTATCCAGCGACACCGGATGTGTACGTTTATTAGCTTGATCATGAGCAATCGGTGCATGCATGCTTTCTACCGCTTTGTTCACAGAATGGTAGATGGAGTACGCGTACACACCGGCACCCGCTAAAAGAATGGCTAAAACGGTAAGTAAAATTTTTAAACCGCGTCTTTTCTTTTTTTTATGTTTATGTCTATCGCTTCTCATATTCTCTTAAATCCCTTTCCTTCTAGTTTCTTCTCTATCTACAAGAATATCAAATATTACTGAAAGAACAATAGAAATGGTCATGATTTTTACTTTTTAGAGCATGGGCTGGTTCAAAAATTCAAGTGATTTTGAAGGGGCTGCGAATACTGTGAAAAGAATGTGCCATGGCGGAAAAAACAAATGAAATGTTATTATATGGAGGTAAATTGAGGCATTATATGAAAATATTTCTTGTCAAAGTAAAAGGTTGTGGTACAATAAAAGAGTAATGTTTTCCGTTTTGTAATGTTCGAGAGAGAATGAGGCGACGGTTGGTGATGGCCGAAAAGGCACCTGCATGTATACACATGCAGGTGCCTTTTTCTTTCCCTTAAAAAAGTCTGTAATCGGATTTATCTGGACTATGGATCCATAAGGAAAATGACCGTACCCGTTGAGGTTGAATAGGATGTTTGAGAACAGAGAATAAGAGAAGGGAAACGGGGAAAGTCAATGACTCCCAAAAAGGATTTTTCGTTTTAACGAAATGAACTGGAAATGGTGATGCAGTCGGACAGATTTGTTTCCTGATAAAAAGGAAAGTCTTAGGTTCATTCAGCTATAAAAGAGGAGATAAGTCCAAACTTGAGATTATGGTTTAAAGCTGGGGGAGGAAAGAATCCCCTCTAATGGAAGTTTCACAGTACCCCGCATTAAGGGGGCAGTAGATCCCCTTTTCAGGATTAGCAGGGGAGAAGAAGAAACCTTGGGGTCTAACTGCCCCTAAAGGCCCGATTGGTTCAACTAACCATCAGAAGGGGAAGAAAAACTCCCCTTCTGATGGAAGTTTCACTGTATCCCGCATTAAGGGGCAGTAAATCCCCTTCTCAGGATTGGCAGGGAAGAAGAAACCTTGTAGGGTCTAACTGCCCCTAAAGGCCCGATTGGTTCAACTAACCACCAGAAGGGGAAAAACCCCCTTCTGATGGAAGTTTCACAATATCGGCTAGTCCTGTTTTTGGATTACAACAGCCTTCCAAGAAGACAAGTCAGGAGCAGATTTTTTTATATTGTTTTTCGGGAAAATAAAGGTCCACGGTTTTGTTGTATTTGGCTTGATTTCCAATTGACCGATATTGAATTGCCCTTCAGCCGCAATGGCATCGTTCGCATCGATAATTCTCAGCGGAAGTTGTTGTATTTGAATCGCTTTTTTGTAGCCGTTTCGGATCAAGAGAGTCACGGCCAAATCTCCCGATTGCAGCATTTTGGCTTCTAATCCCATAAAATTGAGTTCATTTTTCTTTGGAGGCTCCAATTGGCTAACGAGCTGTTGGAGTTTTTTCTTTTCTTCGTCAGGCAAACTTTGTTCCCAAGAAGGTTCTAAATCGAGTTGATGTTGTTTTGTGCTTAAATCGAAGGCGAGTGTCCAGCCTTCTTTTTGCAGATGATCTTTCAACAAAGACTCTTTAGGGAAAACAAAAGTCCACGGTCGGCTGCTTTCGGCCGGGATTTCTCCTGCATCATGAAGGTTAAAGGTGTGTTTAGCCACAACTTCCCGATTTTCATCTAATAGAATAAGGGGAACTTCTTCCAATTGGATCGGCTTTTTTAATGAATTACGAATAAAGGCGGTCACCGAAAGCCCTTTGGGTGTTTCTTCCCATTGAATGCCGGACAGAGAAAGTTGATTGGGCTTCAGTGTTGGCAGCTCATTATTTAAAAAACGAAATACATAGTATTGTTCTTTTGAAACATTCCATAACGGGTGGATGGAAAGTTCGGTTTTCACTTCTGAATCTTGATCTCCTTGTTGTGGAGAGTCGACTAATTCAGCGGAGTCGATGGTATTAGTCAAGCCTTCTAATTGGATATCTTCTTTCTTTTTTTTTCGAAATAATGGAAACATGATCAGCTACTCCTTTGTTTGCATCTCTTTTAAAAAAGCGGCGATTCTGACAGAGATCTCTTTTTCGATTTCATGGTACGTTTCTAAAAAGATTTCATATCCTTCTTTTTGGTAAAGCCTCATAGGATCTTCTTGTTGATACGATCTTAATCCGATTCCCTCTTTCAGACGCGTCATGCTTTCCATATGATCGATCCAATGGCGGTCAATGACAGAAAGCATAATTTCTTTTATATAACTGGCCCATTCTGCGAAATTTAATTGTTCAATCCGTTTTTTGTAAGAAGCAACGGCAGGGAAGACGGCTTCTTCCACATCCTTCAGATCTTCCAATCCTTCCGGCAAGTTGACAGTCTCACCGGGAATGCACGATTGAATCGTCGAAAGCAATTGATTCAGACGCCAATTATCCGGTGTTTCTGTCTCCGGACAAAGTCGTTGTATTTGTTCTTTTACAGCCGAATCAATCATTTCAAAATATAGTTTCAATAGATCGCTTTCATCAATAATTTTATTTCTTAGTCCGTAAATGACATTTCGCTGCATGTTAATGACATCGTCCAGTTTTAAATTGTATTCACGCACAGAAAAGTTTGAGCCTTCCACTATTCGCTGAATTTTGTTGACAAACTCGTCCATTTTTTTATTTAGCACTAAGCCGGTAGAATCGGTTTCGATTTTTTTAGATAATTTTTCCATTTCTTTGGAGGCGAAGCGCTGGAACATGTCATCTTCTAATGAAATAAAAAACTGGGTGGAACCGGGATCACCTTGGCGGCCGGCGCGTCCCTTCAGCTGATTATCAATTCTTCTGCTTTCATGCCGCTCTGTTCCGATGACATGAAGGCCCCCAAGCTGGGCGACTCCCTCTTCCAAAATAATATCTGTCCCGCGTCCAGCCATATTGGTGGCGATCGTAATCTGTCCTCGTTGTCCGGCTTTGGCAATCAGCGCTGCCTCTTGATCGGCGCTTTTAGCGTTCAACAGTTCATAGTCTAAATGCTCTTGGTCCAAATACTTCGCCAGTTTTTCCGACTGAAGAATGGAAGTAGTCCCGATTAAAACCGGCTGCCCTTTTTCATGGCGCTTTTTTACTTCTTTCGCTACAGCGGTGTATTTATCGTGTATCGTTTTATAAATCCGGTCCGGCAAATCGATGCGTTGTTTTGGTTTGTTGGTGGGAATTTGAATGACTTCCATATTGTACACTCGAAGGAATTCTTGTTCTTCCGTTTTTGCCGTTCCGGTCATCCCCGATAAATACGGGTACATACGAAAATAGTTTTGGATGGTAATGGACGCTTGAGTTTTGTTTTCTTCTGTAATTTCCAGCCCTTCCTTAGCCTCGATAGCTTGATGAAGTCCGTCGCTCAGCGTTCTTCCTTCCATGATGCGGCCTGTAAAACTATCCACGAGAAAAATTTTGCCGTCTTTCACAATGTAATCTACGTCGCGTTTAAACATGACATGGGCACGTACGGCTTGGATGACATAATGGTACAGTATTTGATGTTCCAAGTCGTACAGATTATCGATACCGAAGGCATTTTCCACTTTCTCAATTCCTTGATCGGTTAAGCTGACCGCTTTTGTTTCCATATCGAAGGAATAATCCTCTTCGTTTTTGAATTTTTTTGCCAATTGAGCTGCAATATAATGCAATTCAGAACTTGCCCTTACTTTACCCGCGATAATGAGCGGTGTTTTTGCTTCATCGATTAATATACTGTCTACTTCGTCGATAATGGCAAAATGATAAGGGCGTTGGACTCGATCTTCAGCCCGGGTAGCCATATTATCACGCAGATAGTCAAAACCAAATTCTGTTCCGACGCCGTAAGTGATATCGGCAAGATAGGCCTGTTTTTTTTCGCTTTGCTCCATAAGCGGTAAATTTAATCCCACTGTTAATCCAAGGAATTCATGGATAGGGCCAATGATTTCGCGATCGCGCTTTGCTAAATATTCATTGACGGTAATGACATGGACACCTTTTCCTTCCAAAGCTCGTAAATAGCTGGGAAGGGAGGCTACCAATGTTTTTCCTTCACCGGTAGCCATTTCAGCAATATTGCCTTCGGTCAATACAAGGCCGCCGATCAACTGGACATCGTAATGGCGCATGCCAAGAATCCTTTTGGCTGCTTCTCTGACTGTCGCAAAGGCTTCGACTTTAATATCATCAATCGTTTTTCCGTTTTGCAGCTGTTGTTTAAACCAAATGGTTTTTTGCTGTAATTCTTGGTCTGAAAGTTTTTCAAACTCTGGTTCTATCTCATTGATTTTCTCAACTAATTTATAATATTTTTTCAATCTTCTTTCGTTCGCATCGACCATATTTTTGATAAGTGAGATCATATTAGGTACGCTCCTTGAAGAAAAATCCTAATCTTCTATTATATTAATATCTTACCAGAACCAATGCTTTTTTACTATAAACAGTACAAGATGTAAAATAAAGGTCGAGAATAAAAGAAAAATAGCATGAAATGAATTTTTAAAGAATTTGATATAGATATTATGACCAATCCGTTTTATAATATTGAAATTGAAGTGGTGGAAATTCTTTGCAGAAGAAATTTTCCAAATGAGAGATAGAATACCGATTTTTTTTGAATGCAATAACAAATTTTGCAATGAACTTTAGTTGCTTTTTTGGGCATGCTAAGAAAGAGGAGGTACGGCATGGTTTACCTTACCTTTGTATTATGTTTTATCGCTTCGCTTCTGCTGACTCCTTTGGCGAAGAAGCTGGCGATCGCTATCGGAGCTGTTGACAAGCCTAATTACAGAAAAGTGCATCAGAAAATAATGCCCCGTATGGGTGGTTTGGCGATTTTTTTAAGTTTTCTTATTGGACTTTTGGTTTTACGTCCGCAAGATCCTTATAACTGGCCGATTATAATTGGCAGCTTTATTATTGTCCTTACAGGATTACTGGATGACAAGTTTGAGCTTTCGCCAAAACTTAAACTAGCTGGTCAGCTGCTGGCAGCCATTGTCGTGGTCGTGATCGGCGGGGTGCATGTGGAATTTATTAATTTGCCTTTCGGAGGCCAATTGGAATTTGGATTGTTAAGCGTTCCGCTAACCATTTTATGGATCGTCGGTGTGACCAATGCCATTAATTTAATCGACGGATTAGATGGACTGGCTGCCGGGGTTTCTTCGATCGCTTTAATTACCATTAGCTTTATGGCTTTTCTTAAAGGCGACGCATATGTCATGAGTATTGCACTCATTTTGCTTGGCAGTACATTAGGTTTTCTGATTTACAATTTTCATCCTGCCAAGATTTTTATGGGAGATACAGGAGCTCTCTTTTTAGGATATATGATGTCAGTTGTGTCGCTGCTTGGATTTAAGAATGTAACAGTTCTTTCATTTGTCATCCCTGTTATTATTCTCGGGGTGCCAATTTCCGATACGTTTTTTGCGATTATTCGCCGTTTTATCCATAAGAAGCCACTCTCAGCGCCTGATAAATCTCATTTGCATCATTGTTTGTTGCGAATGGGATACACCCACAAACAAACGGTGCTGATCATCTATGCCATTTCAGCCATGTTTGGACTGGCAGCCATTATTTTTTCAATGGCTACCATATGGGGGGCTCTTCTGTTTGGCGCTATTTTGATTATAGGAATTGAACTTTTCGTCGAAAGTGTTGGCTTAGTCGGATCCGATTACCAGCCGTTGTTGAGATTAGTCATGAGAAAAAGCAGATAATCCAATTTCGCTTAGAAGTGGAAAAAGAAAAGGGTGTCCTGAAAGCAAGCTTTTGGGGCACCTTTTTTTATCAATAAATGGGTTAGAAATACTCTTGATATCGGTGTAATCAAGTAGCTTGGCTTTGGCTTTGCGAAGTATAAAAAGCGCGGCAGAGCGTGAGCGTGGTCGCGGTGAATTTTACCGATATCATACGTTGTTTTTGTACGATTTTGTATGAGATGCATAAAACGAGTCGTAAGCTGATCTTCCCATAAAGGGGATTGATCAACCTTAGGAAAAAGGAGAAGGAACGGTGGCTGCTTCCTTTTATATTAAGGAAATTCCATTTTTCTTTCTGACGGTCATTATAATTGCAATGTTAAGTTAATGGCTAGAAATGGGATCTGAAAACAGATAAGAAATGGGATAAAAAAGACTGTCGCAAAAAGGCTCCATTGAGGGCCTTCACGACAGTCTTTTTTAGTTAATACCTAATTGACGTTTTAAAATTCGTTTTGTCACTTCCAGTTCAACATCATCTAGCTTATAAATATAAGCACCGTTATTCGGATCATGACCGTCCGTTCCCTTTAAGGTTAAATGGTCTATTTTTAAGTCGCCGGATGTACCGAAGCTAACGAGCGACTTCATCTGAGAGAACGAAAGGTTTGTTTTCATATTTTGTCCGACTGCTTCAATCACGTCCGGATACTTAGTGACTGCATTGACGGATTTGGCTTTTTTGACAATCGCCTCTAAAATCATCTGCTGACGTTCGCCGCGCATAATATCGTTGTCATGTTTTCTTGTTCGGGCCAACGCCAAGGCTTCTTCTCCGCTGAGATTATGAACTCCGGGCGTTAAATGGACGGGTGCTGAGTCGGTTGAATTTTTTTCAGAGAATTCATACGGTACTTTTACTTTCACTCCGCCTAGAGCATTTACCACATCCACAAAACCTTTGAAATTCATTTTGACATAAAAGTCTACCGGAACATCAAGCAAGTGTTCTACTGTATCGATGGTTGCCTGAGTTCCTCCATAGGCATGAGCATGGGTAATTTTTTGCTTTTCTCCAATAATGGGAATATACACATAAGAATCACGAGGGATGCTTAACAGTTTTACACTATGATTCTTTCTATTTAGTGTTGCGAGAATCAGAGCATCTGATCTTGTCTTTTGTTTGAAATCGGGACTTCTGTCATCCACTCCTATAAATAAAATGCTGATATTGTCCTTGCTAGGATCCACAGCTTTATCTCTCAAATCAGATTTTTCAACAGCTGGGTCATAAGAATCGGTAAAAACCGTTTCTGCTTTTTTATATAAATAGGCTCCATAACCTGCTGCTGTAGATGCCACTAGAATGAAGGGGAGTAGTAGAAAGAACATGATTCTTCTTCGTCGTTTTCTCCGTTTTCTCCGTTCTCTGATCTGCTGTCTCTGTTCAGCCATACCATTGCTCCTTTTGCGAATAATGAAATAAAGCGAAATCAACAAATTTTTTCAAATTTCAACAAGTCTTCTAAACTCCATTTTACTATGAAGAAGCATTGTTCGTAAATTATTTTATGGAAATCGCTTAATAGACTTTGTTTATTTTCAAAAATTCTGCAGAAAAAATAGGTCTCCTTTTTGAAGGAAACCTCTCCATACAGATCGGAAAAACAAGCGGCATGGTCGGAAGCTCATAAATAAGATTAGATGAAATAGGACTTTTACCGGTGCTAAAAAAGGAAACAGGGATTTTCTTTGATGAAGATTTTGACGTACAGACCGGGCACCTGGAAGTTCATGATTGGCATGTTTAAGCTGAGTTTCCGGAGAAAGTTTTTAAACTGAAGTAAAGAGCTTCAGCTTTGTTACATTTCGATATCCTTTTCTAAATAAAGCATATCGCCTTCCGTAATGGCTGCCTGTCCATTCGTCAGCTCAGTCATCCACTTTTTGAACGTTTCTTTATCTCCTTCTTCGACTAATGTTTCAATGGTGACTCGGTCCAAGTAATGAATATCTTTTATATCATAAACTGAAGACCTTAACTCATTTTCTACTTTTCCGAGAAGATGGTAATCCAATGTAGTATGCATGACCCTCGTCAATCTTCGTTCGACAATACCGGTATGGTTAAGCCCCTCGGAGACTGATTTGCTGTAGGCGCGAATTAATCCACCGGCCCCTAGCTTGATTCCTCCGAAGTATCTGGTAACCACTACGACTGTATCTTTTAAATTTCGTTTTTTAAGCACTTCCAGCATCGGAACACCTGCGGTACCACTCGGCTCACCGTCATCATTTGCTTTTTGAATCTGATCATGCTCGCCGATCATGTAGCAAGAGCAATTGTGAGTGGCGTTCCAATGCTTTTTTTTGATTTCCGCGATAAAATTTATTGCCTCTTCTTCTGTTTCCGCTCGATTGACGTGGGCGATAAACCGTGACTTTTGTATAACAATTTCGTGTTCTCCATATCCTTTTACTGTATAGTAATTAGGAAGCAAAGCTCTCACTCCATCATGTTTCATTTTCAAAATAAACGGGTATAGACATCCTTATGATATAGAAAAATCTTCTTTGTGCAAACGAAAAGCCTCTGAAATGCAAATATAGAAAAAATATTTAATCTATTGGTAACCAAACTTTAATCCTATGCAAAATATTACATGATATAATGGAATTGTCTGTAAAAGTGATTGTATTTTTACCAGGAGATTTTGCTTACTTTTTATTCAGCAGTTCAAAGGTTGCAGATGAACAAATATCATTTGTTTTTAAAATCAGTAACCACGAGGAAGGTCTTCTCTATGTCATTAAGAGGTATCAAAACGGAAAAGCTAGATGAGATATTAGATAAAATGATTTCTACAGTCAATCAAAGCAAAGATGAAATCTTTGAAATAGGCGAACGATGCCGGCAAGATTTAGAATCGGGATTGATGGAACTAAAAGCGATCAAAGATGAAGTAAAGCAAGCTCTTCAACAAGAAGAAGAACTTGATTATCAAACTAAACAAGCGAGAAGAAGGCTTTCGGAAGTAAGCAAATTTTTTCATACATATTCTGAAAAAGATATCCGAAAAGCTTATCAGTTTGCCCATGATTTACAGACGAAATTAATCCTGACGAAACAAAAGGCAAAACAGCTGATGGAGCGTCGCGATGATTTGGAACGGCGTCTTAAAAATTTGAAAAATACGATTGAGAGAGCGGACAATCTTGTGGCTCAAATATCAGTTGTTTTGAAATATCTGACCAGCGACATGAAGCAAATTGGCCAAGCGCTTGAAGATGCGAAGTTGAAGCAGGAGTTTGGCCTTAGGATATTAGAGGCTCAAGAGGAAGAAAAAAAGCGGCTTTCACGCGAAATCCATGATGGTCCGGCCCAGATGATGGCCAATGTCTTGATGCGCTCGGATTTGATCGAGAAAGTGTACAAAGAAAGAGGAGTGGAAGAAGCTCTTGTAGAAATCCGCAACCTAAAGAACATGGTTCGCAGTGCGCTATATGAAGTCCGACGCATTATATACGATTTGCGGCCAATGGCGCTTGATGATCTGGGCCTGGTCCCGGCTCTGAATAAATTTTTAAGCACTCTTGAGGAGTATAATCGATCCATTCAAAGAAATACGACTATTCGCTTTCGAAACATTGGGCTGGAAGTACGGCTCCCTTCAAAGTTGGAAATTGCTCTTTTTCGCCTGATTCAAGAATCCGTTCAAAATGCGTTAAAGCATTCAAATGCCAGCGAAATTGTTGTGAAACTGGAAATTGGCAAAGAGAAGGTATTGGCGGTCATTAAAGACAATGGCCAAGGGTTTGACATTCATAAACGCAAATCAAATTCGTTTGGGATTCTTGGCATGAAAGAGAGAATAGAACTTTTGGAAGGTGAGTTGAACATTGATTCGAAACCAGGAAAGGGGACCGTTGTAAGGTTAAGCGTCCCGATTCATGTTCATGGAAAGGATTAAGCTATACTTTAAGTAAAACATTTGAGAAGAATTTATAAAAATAAATGATGAAAAGGTAATATGAACAAGGAAATAATTGGTCCAAATAGAAATTATATTAAGAAGCAGAAAGTGCTGACATAATAAGGGAGGAGAAACAATGGCAACGAAGATTGTCATAATCGATGACCATCAATTATTCCGTGAAGGAGTAAAACGAATATTAGAGTTTGAAAAATCTTTTAAGATCGTTGCTGAAGGAGACGACGGATCAGATGTGCTTGAGCTTGTCGAAAGACACAGACCCGATGTGGTCTTAATGGATATTAATATGCCTGGCGTAAACGGTGTAGAGGCAACGAAACAATTGGTGGATGCCTATCCGAAAACGAAAGTGATCATTTTATCCATTCATGATGATGAAAATTATGTGGCGCACGCTTTAACATCAGGAGCGCGCGGCTATCTTTTGAAAGAAATGGATGCGGATGCTCTGATTGAAGCCGTCAAAGTCGTGGCAGAGGGTGGATCGTACTTGCATCCAAAAGTTACTCATAATTTGATCGCCGACTATCGTCGACTCACTTCCAGCGATCGAAAAAAAGGCTTTCAGCAAGGCGAAGTGCGGCGCCCCTATCATTTATTAACGAAACGCGAATGTGAAGTTCTCCAGCTGCTGGCGGACGGAAAAAGCAACAGGGCAATAGGCGAAGCGCTGTATATCAGCGAAAAAACAGTAAAAAACCATGTAAGTAATATTTTGCAAAAAATGAATGTGAACGACCGCACACAAGCAGTCGTAACCGCAATTAAAAGAGGTTGGGTAGAAGTACGCTAGGGGGGTCTGACCCCTTTAGCATTTTAAAGCGGTGCAATGATTCATCCATGCTTGTTTCGGCGGGCGAAATCGACGAAACGAAATTTGTCTAATCGGTGACGCGATTCCGTATATTGGAAGAGAGTCGCATCTTCCAAATAGACATAGTTTTTCACCACCACAATGTGATTGTAATCTTTTATATCCAAAAAGCGGATATCTTCCTCTGTGCACGGCTCTACCACAATTTCTTTTTTGGCAAAACTAATGGCCAACCCCAATTCATTTTCTAAATATTCGTATATGGAGTGTTCACAAATTTCTTTCGTAAGCAGCGGGACATATTGTTTGATGAAAAAGTCGCGATCCAATATCACCCGTTCGCCTTTAATTTCACGAGCTCGAATGACTTTCCATACTTCTGTTTTTTCGGAAACATTCAATTGTCTTGAAAGCCATGGATCTGGATGAATAAGTCCGAGATCGTACACAATCGTTCGGGAGTTCCCCCAAAGAGAATCTTGAAGTTCTTTGAAGCTCACTAGGCCAGAAATCGGGAAGCTCATTTTTGGTGTATCCAACACAATGGATCCTTTGCCGCGGATTTTTTGGATTAATCCGTTCTGTGCCAACAAATTGAGGGCTTTTCGAATGGTTTCTCTCGAAGTGTCGTACAATTCGCAAAGTTCGTTTTCCGATGGCAACGTTTCCATTGGTTTATAAACCCCGTTTTGAATTTTATCTGCCAATTCTTGATAAATTTGCCTATATTTATTATTTCTCATAGTATCACCTGATGATCATTGTACCATATCAGGACCAGTGTGATCATCCTCTGAAAAGGATGGAACAACCAAAAAACGCCCACGGATCAAAGCGGAACTTTTAAAAAGAAAAATAAAATGGAATTCAAAAAAGCTTTTCATCATTTAACGAATGAAGAAAAGGAAAAAGCGATTCGTTTGGCCTTTCTCTTCTTCCAAAAGGCGGAAAGACATCTTTGCGGCTACAATATTTCATCGAAATACATGCATGCAATCGAGTAAGAATTGACAGCCCTTTCTTTTTTTATCATAAAAGATCTAAGCTCTCTGTTCCTTTTGGATCCAAGAGGTTTTCTATTTTACAAGAAGAAGAATCAGCGGCTGTCTTGCATCAGTTTGAGCATGGTGTTGTGAATGAAATGCTGCCGGAAAGCTCCGGCAGCAAATGGAAGAAACACGATGTTTTAGCGGATATAGTATACGACAGACTCGTACGGACGCAGGACGAGCCGGCGGAAATGCTCCGGTGTGTCTTTATAGTTAGAAATCAGTACTTTACCGGAGTCTTCCTCCAGAAATTCCGGTTTTTCAAATGTCGTTTCCTCTGCAAAAAAGTTGTTCACCACAAGCAGCTTCTCTCCACTTTTTCCTGTCCGCAGATAAGCGAAAATTTGAGGGTGATCTTTTAAGATCAGCCGGTAATCCCCTTCTGTCACAATATCATATTCTTTTCGAAGCTTAATTAATTTTTGATAGTGATAGAAAATAGAATCGGGGTCTTTAAGCGCCTTTTCTACATTAATTTCTTTATAGTTTTTAGCCAGTCCGATCCAAGGAGTTCCGGTTGTAAACCCGGCGTTTTCCTTATCGTTCCATTGAACAGGCGTCCGGGAGTTATCACGTGACTTTTGCATGAGAATGTCCATTACTTCGGCTTCGCTTTTTCCTTGTTCAAGCAAAATTTTGTGCATATTCAGCGATTCCACATCCCGATATTCTTCAATAGAGGAGAAATAAGGATTGGTCATCCCGATTTCTTCTCCTTGATAAATATAAGGAGTTCCTTGCATCATATGGATCGTGGTAGCAAGCATTTTGGCCGATTCCACCCGATAGCGTCCGTCGTCTCCATAGCGGGAGACAATTCTGGGCTGGTCGTGATTGCACCAAAAGAGAGCATTCCATCCTCCGCCTTCCTGCATTTTCGTTTGCCAGGTAGACAGAATCGATTTTAATTGTGGAAAATCAAACTCTGCTTTTGTCCACTTTTCGCCGTTTGGATAATCCACTTTCAAATGATGAAAATTGAACGTCATATTTAATTCCCGGCGATCTGGACGTGTATAAAGAATGCAATTTTCTATCGTGGTGGAGGACATTTCACCCACTGTCATGATGTCGTATTGGGAAAACACTTCACGGTTCATTTCTTGCAAATATTCATGAATGCGAGGTCCGTCGGTATAAAATTTTCGACCGTCTCCTTCTGGATCGTCCGGAAAGCGCCGGTCTTTGGAAATCAAGTTAATGACATCGAGACGGAAGCCATCGACTCCTTTTTGGAGCCAAAAATGCATCATTTTGTACAGTTTTTTGCGCAATGTTTCGTTTTCCCAGTTTAAGTCCGCTTGTGTCACGTCAAATAGATGCAAATAATATTGACCTGTCTCATCGTCATATTGCCAAGCGGATCCTCCGAATTTTGACTCCCAATTGGTAGGGGGCTCTCCAGTTTCTTTTCCGTCTTTCCAAATATAAAAATCACGGTACGGACTTTCTTTCGATTTTCGAGCTTCAATAAACCATGAATGTTTTGTAGAAGTATGGTTTACAACTATATCCATGATCACCTTAATGCCCCGTTTATGGGCTTCATTTAAAAGCTCGTCAAAGTCATTCATCGTTCCGTACGTTTCATCGATGGAATAATAATCGCTTATGTCATAGCCATTATCCCTTTGGGGGGATTGATAAATAGGCGTAATCCAAATACAGTCAATCCCCAAAGTTTTTAAATAGTCGAGTTTGGCCGTGATTCCTTTAATATCGCCAATTCCGTCACCGGAAGCGTCATAAAAGCTTTTTGGATAAATTTGATATACTACGGCTTTTTTCCACCATGGCTGTTTCATCTTCGTTGCACAGGAAACATTTTTCGAAAATAGACGCGGGATACGGTCCGCATCTGTCAAAATTGCTTCCTGTGTTTCCTCCTTTCTTGGTGTAATGGAATTGATAATCAGCATGATTAAGAATGCTCTTAAGCTAGTAACCATTTTGCTGCATAAAGTGAAAAAATCCATGCAGCAAAATATTAGCTAAAACAGGCATCTATACCATTGAGTTCATTGCAGTAAGATCATCCATATCTCCCAAAAATCAAGTGAAGGGAGAGGGGGAGCGTGGCAGCCGAAATTGAATGCCTGTTGAAGCAGAGCGGCCCCTTATGATGTTCGCTTATGCTGTCACCATAAGGGAAGTTGCTGAAGACATATTTCCATTTGACTAACTAGTCCATTTTCAGTGCTGAAAACAGAGAGGGGTCAAGGCTAAAAGCGTCTGACCCCTAATGTTTCCATTAAATTTCTTCTTTAGAAAATTTACTGAAAATGACGGTGAGAATAAATGGAACTACAAGCACGATTCCGATTCCAAGGAAAAATGTCCCCCAATATTCATGTTTAATGGAAAGGAACCCCGGTAAACCGCCAACTCCGACGGAAAAAGCATTCACTTTGCCGATGGAGAGAATCATACCCGCAATAGCTGATCCAATCAGGGCGCTAATAAATGGGTAGCGATACCGCAAGTTCACACCAAACATCGCTGGTTCAGTAATACCTAAATAAGCGGATAGCGCTGCGGTTCCGGAAAGACCGCGCAGTTTTTGGCTTTTCTTAGCCAGAAACATCATCGCCAACGCCGCTGATCCTTGAGAAATATTGGAAAGGGCGAGGATTGGCCAGAGGAAAGTTCCTCCGGTAGTTCCGATCAACTGCAAGTCAACGGCTAAGAAGGTGTGATGCATTCCCGTTATGACTAGCACTGCGTATAATCCTCCGTAAATCAGTCCGCCTAGCCATGCAAAGTGGTCAAAGATCCATACAATCCCTGACGTAATTTCATTACCAAGCCAGAAGGTGGTTGGACCGATGATGATAAATGAGGCGAACCCGGTAATCAGCAAAGCGACCGGTGCCACAACCAGTAACTTTATGGAATCATGAACACGCTTGTTTAAAAATACTTCGATTTTTGCCAGTAAATAGGAAGCAAATAAAATCGGCAATACTTGTCCTTGATAACCGACTTGCTGAACTTTCAATCCGAATAAATCCCAATACTTGATGGCTCCTTTAGCTTTCGCTTCAGCATAGCCCCAGGCATTAAGCAAATCCGGGTGAACAAGCATTAAACCTAGTACGATCCCGAGCAAAGGGCTGCCTCCAAACCGCTTTACGGCTGACCAACCGATTAATGCAGGCAAGAATGTAAATGCCGTATTGGCAATCAGGTTAATCATGCTGGCGATATCGGCCCAATTTTGGTGAACCTCTATAAAGGATTTCCCTTTGTAAAAAATATCTTGTCCTGTTAAAATATTGTTAATCCCCATCAAGAGACCGGCCGTAACGATCGCTGGAAGGATCGGTATAAAAATATCCGCCAATACTTTAATCGCACGTTGAAGCGGATTCATTTTTTGGGCTGCCGCATTTTTTACCTCTTCTTTAGTGGCAGTTCCGATGCCGGTTTCTTGAACGAATACATCGAATACTTTATCTACAATCCCTTGACCAATTACCACTTGAAACTGGCCGTTTGCCGAAAATGAACCTTTTACAAGATCAATATTTTCCAACTTTTTTTTGTCGACTTTCTCTTCATCATTTAAAACGAGACGAAGACGAGTAACGCAGTGAGTGGCAGTGTTGATATTTTCTTTGCCGCCGACCGCTTCGATGATTTGCCGGACCGAGTCGCGATATTCACTCATTTCTTTCCCCTCCGTAACCGTTTTCAATAGTGGTCAAAATAATAAATTGAAAGAAAGAAAACTAAAAATCTTATGAAATGATCGCTTCACCGGGTGAAGAATTTTAATTTGTATATACAAGATTTACTTTTATTGTATTGATGTATATACAGGGTGTCAAGAAAAAATATAAAACGTTTTCATGAACGTTTATTGAAAAAAAGATGAAAACTTTTGGCTTTCTGGTAAAATAAAAACCATATTTTACAATGATAGAGAGAATGAATAGATCAACTGATAAAACGACAGTCGGAAACGATGGTTTCTAAAAGTAATTTGTCTGATGACTTCACAGGATGAAGTTCGTCCGTTCAGCACACAAACTAATAGGAGGTGTTAAAATGAAAACTGCGATTATAACAGATAGTACATCGTATATTCCGGAAACGCTGCGAAAAGAATGGAACATTTATATGATTCCTTTAAATGTGGTGATAGGCGGAGAGTCTTTTAAAGAAGAAGTAGACATCACGGCGGAACAGTTTTATGAAGAAGTCCAGAATGACCAGAAGCTTCCCACGACTTCTCAGCCCTCCATCGGTCAGTTTGTAGAGTTGTTTGAAGATTTATCAAAAGAGTATGATGCGGCTATTTGCATCCTTCTTTCCAGCGGGATAAGCGGTACTTATCAAACTTCAGTTGCTGCGGGTAAAATGATCGACGGACTCGAAGTTTTTTCTTATGATTCCGAAATCAGCTGTGCTGCTCAAGGATTTTATGTAATGGCTGCCAGCCGAATGGCAAGGGAAGGAATAGAGCCCCAGAATATACTGAAGAAGCTCGATGAATTGAAAGCTACTCTCCGCGCTTATTTTATGGTGGACGACCTTGACCATTTAAAACGAGGCGGGAGATTGTCGGGTGCTCAAGCGTTTGTGGGAAATTTGCTGCAAGTAAAACCTATTCTCCACTTTGAAAACAAAGTGATTGTTCCTTTTGAAAAAATCCGTACGAAAAAAAGAGCTTTAAAACGGATCGAACAATTATTTTCCGAAGACTATCAGAAAGGAATTCCGCTTCAAGCTGCTATAATCCATGCCAATCGCCCTCAGGAAGCTTCTGACTGGATGGAAGAATTAAAGAATCAATATCCTGAAACAGAATTCCAGATCAGTTATTTCGGTCCTGTCATCGGCACGCATCTTGGCGAAGGGGCTTTAGGAATGACTTGGGCGAAAAAGCTATTCTAGCAAAGCACCATTTTCTATTCGGCCAAAATTGACGGGGGCTGCTGTCTATCTCAGCCCCCTTAAGCCGTAAAACGATCTCTTTATTCCTTTGAAATAGAGGTGAAATATGAACCGCTTTTCCTCTTCTGTCCAATCTTTTATATCCGGCCGCCATTTGCTGCTTTCAGAACTTCCCTTTCCTCAAGATTTGATTCAACACCATTTAAACAACGGATATTTGCAATTGGAAGACGGTATTCGCAAAGAAGGCCGATATTATGTTTGCGCCCGCTGCGGAAATCGAGATCCCCAAATGTTTGCCTCATTTCCTTGCGCCCGTTGCCGGAAGTTTTGCCTTTATTGCCGCTGTTGTATAATGATGGGCCGTGTATCAGAATGCACTCCTTTAGTTTCATGGAAAGGACCGCCACCTCGTTCCGTTACCAGTCACGATTTGCTTCAGTGGGACGGCCAATTATCCAAGGGACAATTAACGGCAGCTAGGGCTGTTCAAAACGCGGTAGAAGAGAAGGAAGACTTATTAGTCTGGGCTGTTTGCGGAGCAGGGAAAACGGAAATTCTTTTTGACGGTATAAATGCCGCGCTTCAGAAAGGAGACCGTGTCTGCATCGCTGCTCCGCGGACAGATGTTGTTCTTGAACTGTCGCCAAGACTGAAAAAAGTTTTTCCCACGGTCCCTGTTACAGCGTTGTACGGAGGAAGCCCGCAGCGAAATGAATACGGCTCTCTTGTCATATCCACAACTCATCAATTGTATCGATACAAAGAAGCGTTTGACGTTGTAATCGTAGATGAAGTCGATGCCTTCCCTTATTCCTATGATCCCACGTTGCAATATGCGGTGGAAAAATCGCGTAAGCCTTCCTCGGCCATGATCTATTTAACGGCCACTCCCAATGAAATATGGCAGCGGCAATGCCGGCAAGGAAAAAGAAAATTTGTCTCCATACCCGCCCGTTATCATCGACATCCTCTCCCCGTTCCGAAAATACGCTGGATAGGAAATTGGAAAAAATCCTTTAAAAAAGGTTGTATTCCGAAAGAACTGAAAGATTGGACACAAAAACGTTTGACAAAAAACAAGCAAGCCCTTCTTTTCTTCCCCAGCGTTCGTATGATGAACGATGCTCTCCCCTTATTTAAAAAGCTTCATTCCCGAATTGAAGCTGTCCACGCTGAAGACCCCGCCCGCATCAAAAAGGTGGAAGGCATGCGCCGCAAAGAGATCCCTTTTATGTTGACAACAACTATTTTAGAACGAGGAGTTACGTTTCCGAATCTTGATGTAGCTGTAGTAGGAGCAGAAGAGATGATTTTTAATGAAAGCGCACTTGTGCAAATTTCCGGCCGGGTGGGTCGGAGCGCCGATTATCCCGATGGGGAAATCATGTTTTTTCATTACGGGCTTACGAGAGAGATCATCAAAGCTATCCGACATATTGAACGGATGAACCTGGAAGCGAAGAAAAGGGGGTTGATTGATTGAACTGTCTATATTGCGGGAAAGAACAATCTTCTCGATATTCTTGGCTGACGGTGTTCCGATTAAAAGAAGAACCTGCGCTTTGCTTAGATTGCCAAGAACGATTTCAGCGAATCAGTGGGGATTGCTGCTCCATTTGCGGGCGGCCGCTTTCAGAATGGCCCGCAGAATGGCCCCGCTCGCATTGCTGCTTGGATTGCGTTCGCTGGGAGGAAGATGAGAACTGGCGGAGCGTTTTAACAAAAAATGTATCGCTGTTTTATTATAATAAAGGTATGAAAGAGTGGCTGGCTCGTTTTAAATATCGGGGGGATTATCATTTAGCGCGCTGTTTTGCTTCAGAAATACGGAATGAGATCCGGCGGATGGTTCCCGACAAGATCGTTCCCATTCCTTTGAGCGAGGAACGTCTGCAGGAGCGGGGGTTTAACCAAGCAAAAGCACTTGTTGAAGAAGCAGGATTTCATGCGGAAGAGCTATTAGGCCGCTTCCATACGGAAAAACAATCGAAAAAGTCACGGATTGAAAGAATTCATTTGCCGGAAGTATTTTATATGATACACCCAGCATCACTTGCCAACGAGACGGTTTTACTCGTGGACGATATTTATACAACCGGCTCTACTTTACGCCATGCGGCCAAAGTGCTGAAAAAACATGGTGCACAAACTGTGCTCGCCTTGACATTGGCAAGAGGATAGGTCCAAATGGACGATAGAAAAACCATTTTGACGGCAAAAAATCTTCATGAGCAGAAATGGAAGACGATATTAAGAAAAAGGAGATTAAACGGGAGGAAAGAAATAATGGGAGAGATTTCAAACTGCCCCCGATGCGGGTCGCTGTTTATGAAAACAAGTTTTCGGGACGTTTGTGAAAATTGCTATAAAGAAGAGGAAAACCTTTATGAAAAAGTATATAAATTTCTGAGAAAAAGAGAAAATCGGGCCGCCACCATCTCGAGGGTAGTGGAAGCGACGGGAGTGGGCGAAGAATTGATTTATAAATGGGTGAGGAAGGGAAGGCTGCAGCCGGCTGTTTTTCCGAACATGGGATATCCGTGCGACAATTGTGGGAAAATTATTACAAAAGGAAAATTATGTTCCGATTGTGCCGATCAATTGCGCCATGATTTAGAGACGTTTGAAAAAGAACAGGAAAGAAAAAAGGAAAGAAATATTACTTACTACTCTTTGAAGGATGATACAAAATAACGGGTATGGAAAACATTCAAGGGTCTGTTTAGAGGGTGGAAAAGAAAAGGATCCTTTGGATAAAAAGATAATGGAAAAAAGGAAAAAGGAACTATGAACGGTTGCTAAACTTTTTCTCAATCAAACCGATATAATGAACATAGGAACAACGGAAAAGAAAAGAGGGATATGGGATGAAGATCCAACCTATCGGCTTATCCGGCGTGAATCTTTATAAAAAGGCCATGAACAAGTTTGATGAGTCAAAGCAACCGGAACATACCCAGAAGGATAAAGTCGAAATATCCGCTGCAGCTAAAGAAATGCAGGAAGCATCCCAGCTGACAGCAGATCGGCAAAAAAAAGTAAATGAGCTTAAGCAAAAGATTGAAAGCGGCGAGTATAAGCCTCATCCGGAAGAGATTGCGAAAGGTATACTTCGTTTTTACCGCGGATAGAAAGATGGGATGAAAATGTCTGCTGCTCAAGTTATCACGATAATGGAAAAATTGTGTGCCCTTCATGAGATCCTGTATGAATTGGAGCAGGAAAAAGAAAAGATTGTAAAAGAGAACGATGTAGACGGGCTAAACAATCTGCTTGCCAAGGAACAGAAATATATTGCCGCCATACAGACAATGGAGAAAGAACGGAAAAAAGAGGTGGCAAACTGGCTGGGACGGGAGAATGCAACCATTTCTGACTGCATAGAGAAAGCCGTGGATGAAGAGAAAGAAAAGCTGGTATATCTTCGAGAAAAGCTTATGGACATCGTGGAATTGTTAAAACAACAAAATAAATTGAACCAGCAATTAATCTATCAATCGCTTCAATTTATCACATTCAGTTTAAACTTGCTTCATCCTCAACCAAAGGATGCAACGTATTCCCACCCTAATCAAAAAATAAAAGATAGGCAAGGGCGCTCTCTTTTCGATTCAAAAGCTTAATGGAAGCAAGGATGAAAGAAACGGAGGAATATTTTATGACTTCCACTTTTCATGGATTAGAAGTCGCCAAGCGGGGGATGATGGCTCAACAGACAGCTTTATATACAACGAGCCAAAATATTGCCAATGCCAATACCTCGGGCTATTCCCGCCAGCGCGTCAATTTTGTTCAAACAGAGCCTTACCCGGCTGCTTCAATGAACAGACCTCAAATTCCGGGGCAAATGGGGACAGGAGTAGAGGCTGGTTCCATTGAACGCGTTCGCGAACAGTTTTTAGATGTACAATACCGTAACGAAAATAACAAATTGGGGTATTGGGATTCACGTTCCACAGCATTGAGCCGGTTGGAAGACGTGTTTGCCGAGCCAAGCGATACGGATGGTTTATCTGCTGTGATGAATGAGTTTTGGCAATCTTTGCAAGATTTGAGCGTCAATCCGGAAAACGAAGGAGCACGTTCTGTCGTCCTTCAACGGGCACAAGGAGTTGTCGATACGTTTCATTATTTATCCAACTCCATAAGCGACATTCAAGGAGACCTAGGCAACCAAATCAGCGTCGGCATTAAAGATGTCAATTCGATCTTGAAGCAAATTGCCGAACTAAACCAACAGATCGGAGAAGTAGAACCAAGCGGCTATTTGCCGAACGACTTGTATGATGAGCGTGACCGTCTAGTCGATCAACTGTCAAGCTATTTAAATGTGAAAGTGGAAAAAATGCCGTCCGGAGGTAATGCTCTGGATATTGCCGAAGGACAGTATAAAATTACGCTTTTGGATGCGAACGGAAACCCGTCTGCAACTCTTGTGAATGGCAATCAATTCAATCAGCTGGGATTTTCAACCGAAGACGGGAAATATACGAACGTAGTGTCGGGCCCGATTAAAAATATTGAAGTTTATACACCAAATGACCTGTCTCAAACAGAAAGCGATCCTGTTGCCGGGATTGAAGTGGCATCCATTGATTTCTACACAAGCGGAAATGTTAATTTTTCACAAGGCAAGCTGAGGGGATTAATTGAATCATATGGTTATCAAGTAGGTGAAACCACTGATTTGAGTGGAAACGTTGTTCCTGTAGTGGCCGGCATTTATCCGGAAATGCAGGATAAATTAGATCAGCTCGCCTATACATTTGGAACGTTATTCAATACAGTACAGAAACTTGGTTTTGATTTGGAAGGAAATCAAGCTAGCAAAGACTTTTTTACCAATTTAAGTACCATTGAAAATGCGGCAAGCAATATTCAATTAAATAGTGATCTTCAAACAAAAGATATTGCCGCTTCTTCTAACGGGTTGCCAGGAGATGGGAAAAATGCGATTAATTTAGGAAATATTTTTTCGATGGATCTCTCTAAAGATATTACGCTTGAAGGGGTTAAAAATAGCGACGGCACCCCGGTAGTTTTATCGGTTGGGAAAAACCCTGGAGACATTGATGTTCCTATAACGACAAGTACAATTAACTCTTTTTACGAAGGAATCATTGGCGGTCTTGGCGTCGCCTCTCAACAGGCGCAGCGGCTATCCAATAACAGCAGTTCGCTGGTTCAGTCAGCCGATGAAAGAAGACAGTCTGTCAGCTCCGTGTCATTGGATGAAGAAATGACGAATCTCATAAAATTTCAGCATGCCTATAATGCTGCTGCCCGCAATATTACGGTTATGGATGAAATGCTTGATAAAGTCATCAACGGAATGGGCGTTGTAGGACGGTAGGGAAGGTGAAAAAATATGCGTGTAACTCAATCTATGCTTTCCAATAATATGCTTCGCAATCTAAGCTCCAGCTATGAGCGGCTGTCGAAATATCAGGATCAAATTTCCACCGGTAAAAAGGTCAATCGTCCGTCCGATGACCCGGTGGTGGTCATGAAAGGGATTTCGTATCGCACGGACCTTTCAGAAGTGCAGCAATATAAACGGAATTTTTCCGAAGCGTACGATTGGATAGAAAACTCGGATGCAGCCTTAGATAATGCGGGACAAGCCTTGCAAAGAATCCGCGAACTTGTAGTTGAAGCCAGCAATGATACGTATGATGCTTCTCAAAGACAGGCCATTTCAGCGGAAATTAAACAACTTCGGGACCATCTGGCGGATGTTGCGAACACGAAATTTGGAGATAAATATTTGTTTAACGGGGCGGATACCACTACACAGCCGGTAGATCTTCAAGCGAATAGCGGCGATGGATCGTTTCCAGAAGCAACCCAGCCGGTTGAAATTGAACTTTCGAAAGGAATTTATTTGCCGGTAAATGTACCGGGAGAAAAAGTATTTGGGGAACAGTTGTTTTCGGATTTAAAGGCGCTTACTGATGATTTGGATCAAGGAAAGAACCCTGCTAGTTATTTGGATCAAATTGATAAACATATTGATGATATCAATAATGCCCGCGCGGACCTTGGCGCTCGGCAAAACCGACTCGAAATGATGGAATCGCGGGTAGATAACCAAGAGGTCATTGTCACAAAAGTTCTTTCAGACAATGAGGATGTGGACTACGAGAAAGCCATTACGGATTTAACGACTCAGGAAAGCGTTCACCGCGCGGCATTAGCTGTAGGTGCTAGAGTTCTTCAGCCGACTTTAATGGACTTTTTGAAGTAAACGGCTGGGCGATGGGTCTGACTCCTGTTCGAGTTGGACCTTTTTTGTAAAGAATTTGATCAACTATCATCCATAAGATGCTTGGATATAGATTTGCAAAGCGTTAAATTGCTAATCCGATTCTCCTCTTTACGAGAGGCAGGAAGAACGGCGAGAGGATCACCCTTTGAAAAAGCCCAACGGGTTCATCACGAGGTGAAAAGAAGTGGAATTTCCCCAAATTCGAATTCAGTCGCAAAAAGCACAAATTGCAATTGTCACGACTCCTCCTAAACAAACGATTGAACAGCCTCCTGCTCAGCTGGATCTGAAGCAGGCGAAAGCTGAACTTCACATTGAACGGATAAGAGGCGGTTTAACCATTGATCAAACGAAGGCATGGGAATCGATGGATTTGAAGCCCATTTCAAAACGAATTGAGGAAGCTGCCGAAATCGGGTACCAAGATTGGCTTGAAGGGATTGCAAGACGTGCGGAAGATGGACGTGAACTGATGGAAATTGAACATAAAGGCAATCCGCTGGCCGAACAAGCGAAGCGCAACAGTGAGCCCCCTGAGCACGAATTTAACATCGGTTTTATTCCGCCTTATTTCAGTGTAAAACTTCATTATGAACCCGATCGATTAAAAATCGATTGGGATTTACATAAGACTGAAAATCATACAAAAGCTCAAAAACCGATCATAGATTATCGACCTGGAAATGTTTCCGTCCAGATGGCCCAGTATCCGGCACTGAAAATTGATTTTGTCCATTTAAAATATAAAGGAATCCACTATGAACAAGAAATTTAGTATAAAGGAAGAGGGCAATGATTATTGAAACGAAGTATCATGGCAAAATGGAAGTGCAAAAAGCCGATATTTGGCGATTTGACAAAGGAATTCCGGGCTTTTTGGAGGAAAAGGAATTCGTCTTGCTGCCGCTTCCAGACAATGAAGTATATTGGATTCTTCAATCGGTTCAAACGCCTGAGCTAGCGTTTGTAGTTTCCGATCCATTTGTCTTTTTTAGCGATTATCAATTTGCACTTGATGATTTGACGTTGGATCAATTGGATCTCAAAAAGAAAGAAGAAGTCCTGGTGCTGGTCATTTTAACGGTGAAAGAGCCGTTTCAAAACACGACGGCTAATCTTCAAGCTCCTCTTATTTTGAATAAGACGAACCGTAAGGGAAAACAAGTCATTTTAAATGACGGAAAATACAATGTGCGAACCCCCCTATTTGCGCTCCAGAAAGGTTGAATCAAGATGCTGGTACTGACAAGAAAAAAGGGCGAAACGATCCAAATTGGTGATGATATAGAAATCACCGTCTTGGCCGTCAAGGGAGATCAGGTGAAAATCGGAATCCAAGCGCCGAAACATGTCGATATCCACAGAAAAGAAGTCTATTTGGAAATTCAAGCGGAAAACGCCAAAGCTTCGCAAGGCCTTGCCGATCTTTTTTCCATCATTATCCCGCCGAAAAACGAATAAATCAAAATAGTGTATTTACTCTTTCATGCCTTTCTGGTTTTTCCAGAGCGGCAAAAGCAGATTTTCGCTGGCAGCGACCTTTGCAAAAACGGAAATACATTTATTGGCTATAAACCCGAGTGTTTTGACGCAGAAACGAATTTGTTTTTCTTCAAAAGACTCTTTAACTTAAAACAAAACCAACCGTTTCTCTGCGTAAACCGAAATGTATGGGAGCATCTTCACAGTATTCTGGGTAGATATATGTAATGATTCACATTTAAAAGTAGACGGTTCATGGGCAAATTTGGATTGCCGTTATCACGTGATTTGAAGCAAAAGATAGTCTCTCGATCCGTTTTTAACCTTGTTTCTCTTAATAAAAGGAGTAAGATAGCGGATCAGGCTTTCGAGGGTTACTCGACGACCTGATCGCGCAAAATGGATGCCACCCAATTATTAAACGACGGTTGAAACGTTTTGGTTGAAATCTTTCATTCTACTGCTACCATCCGCCTCCGCCATGTCCTCCATATCCGCCATATCCTCCATGTCCGCCGTACCATCCGCCTCCGTAATGATGGTGCGGATGATAATGATGATAAGGGTAATGATGTCCATATCCGTGAGGGTATCCGTAATGTCCATAGTGACCATATCCAGGATAATATCCGCCGTGTCCATATCCATGACCATAAGGATACCCTACTCCGGGATACCCGCCATAGGGATAACCGTCTATGCGTTCTTCCTCATAAGGATTTTCGGCCAAGTAACCATTCATTTCATTGTTGATAAAAGACATACCTTTTCCTCCTTAGAATTTTGTTATAATTTTGTAAGCTCAATCAATCATATGCAAATGCGGATAGAAATGCTGGGCGATTATCTTGCAAACAAAAGAAATAGGCATTTTACCTACTTAAAAATAAAGGGAATCTTATTGGACAGACGGTATGTTGCATGGGGGGATTAACCAGTGCTTGACCAAATTCGAGGAGGATTGTTTGGAGCGGCAGTTGGCGATGCGCTTGGAGCGACTACCGAATGTATGAATAAAGAAGAAATTCAAGAAAAGTACGGGAAAATCAAAACGATTATCGGAGGCGGCTGGCTGGCACTAGATCCAGGGGAGGTAACGGATGATACGGACATGATGATCGCCGTTGCCAACGGAATCATCCAAAGTCCGGAAAACCCGATTCCGGCTATTGGAGAGGAGTTTTTAAAATGGCATCGTCGGAATCCACGGGGAGTTGGCCGAACGATAAGCCTTGTTCTTTCTCAGTATCAGGGGGATTGGTTTCAAACGGCGTTTCACGTTCATTGTGCGCAGCAAGGAAAAAGCAGCGGCAACGGATCTTTAATGAGATGCCTCCCGGTGGCGCTTGCTTATTCCGATCAAGAGATGATGGAGAAGATTACCTTTCTGCAATCAAAAATGACCCATTACGCCGATGAAGCGGCAGAAGCTTGCTTGATCTATAATAGAATAGCGTTTCGTTTGTTAAAGGGAGAAAATCTTAAAACGTCCCTGAAAGAAGAAATAATGAATACATCCTATTCTTCTGTTTGCTTTCGTAAGGAGCCGGATTGTCCTCCCGACGGCTATGTTGTCCATTCGTTGATGTGGGTCATTTATTGGCTTTGGAATTGCCATACGTTTGAAGAAGTGGTAGTCGAAGCGGCCAACAGGGGTGGTGACAGCGATACCATTGCTTCTATTGCCGGTGGACTGAAAGGGCTGGAAGCAGGGTTTCACCATTTGCCTCACAGGTTTACAGAGATATTGAGTGTCAAACAGGAGTTAGAATTATTATCAAAAAAACTATACACCGTTAGACAGTGGATATAGGTTATCTTTAGAGAGCTCAATCTGTATGGTTTTATTCTTTGCAACAGCAAACTTCCGGCATGATTGTGAATTTTTAAAAATGGCTATTTAAAGTAAAAAAGAGCCAAGGCTTCGCGATTCAAAAAAGTCGAGAAGCCGATGGCCTTTTTTATACATTGTCTGTGATTACCAGCCAAAGCCGCCCCCAAACGGGTAACCGAATCCTCCGTATCCTCCGTATCCTCCGTATCCGTAGGGGTACCCATAACCAAAGCCTGGACCGTATAAGAAAGGAGAAAGTAAAGCTGCTGAAGTCAAACCTCCTAAAAATCCACCGAAAAATGGTCTTCCGAACCCAAAACCAAACGGTCTACCAAATCCAAAACCAAACGGTCTTCCAAAACCAAATGGCCTCCCAAATCCGAAAGGTCTTCCGAACCCAAAACCAAATGGTCTACCAAACCCAAATGGTCTTCCAATTATTCTTTCGTCACTTGTCACATCAGGGTGCATTTTCATTCCTCCTCATTTTACTTAGCTTAACAGCTCACTTTAAAATATGCGTTTGTTCTAATATTGTTTTAGGCAAACAACTTATTTTAGGTAAGAGTTTAATGAACAGAACATCATTTTCTCATTTTGGGACTCTAAATTAAAAAATATCAGACATGGTGATTCGTCCAAAATTATTTACCTTAAGCATGAATTATAAGAGAGAAAGATAAAAAAAAGCCGGCAGCTGACGATAAAAAGAATAGGATGTTGGAGTATGAGAGGGGAGTGGTTTGGAAAATGGTTGAGAAAGTAGCCAATTCGGAATTGATTTATCAGGCAGTGACGTTGCAGCAAGACGTACTGAAACGGACAGCTGAAGATCAAACAACGATGACTCAACAGCCAGCTTTCCCTCAACTAAGTCACTCAAAAGAGCAAGTACATGAGATTGTCGAAAACATGAATCATTTTTTAAAATCGTCCAACACGCATTTGAAATTTGTGTTGCATGATCAATTGAAAGAATATTATGTGAAGATTGTGAACGATGAAACGAACGAAGTGGTGAAAGAAATTCCGCCAAAGAAATTGCTTGATATTTATGCAGCCATGGCCAATTATTTAGGAATTTTAGTAGATAAGAAAATTTAAGGGAGTGTTAAAATATGGTAACAAGGATTACAGGTCTCGCCAGCGGCTTGGACATTGATTCCATGGTAAAACAATTAATGACAGCGGCAAAAGTGCCATTAGATAAGTTAAATCAGCAAAAACAAATTCTCGAATGGCAGATAGATGATTACCGTGATATAAATTCTGCCCTTCTTGATTTCAGAAGCCTCCTCACGCAAATGAAGCTGACGACGAATTATCGTGCTCGTCAAGTAGTATCGTCGGACGATTCAAAAGTGACAGCGACCGCTTCTAGTGCTGCGGGACTCACCTCTTACAGCATTTCCAACGTGACACAATTGGCCAGTGCGGAAACGATTGCGGCGAAAAACAGTATTACAAGCGATGCAGCTAATTTTGATCCGACTAAAAGTCTGCAAGATCAGCCGTTAAATCTAACTTGGAAAACGGGCGGAGTGGCGACAAAATCGATTACTGTAACAGCAGATGGGACCAATTTTGAACTAGGAGAAAGTAATTTTGATTTAAACAAAAGCGAGGATTGGAACGTTGTTGTCAATGGGCAGACATTTACCGTTGTAACAGACCCTGATCATACTCTGAATTCGAATGAAGTTTATATCGATTCCAATGGGAATATGACTTTTGGAACAACAATAGCAAAAGACAGCACCATTAAAATTGATTATATTACAACGGACAGTACGCAAAAATATAGCGTTTTTTCTATTGATTCTTGGACATCCAAAGGGGAAGTAAAGGAAAACTTCCTCGTTCAAGGGAGCGATTCACTGAATACTGTCATCAGTAAAGTGAATTCTTCCGGCGTCGGTGTCAACATGTTCTATGATTCTTTTTCGGGGAAAATGTCCGTTGTTCGAACTGAAACGGGAGATTTTAACAGCGCCGGATTGGATCTTCAAATCACCGGAGATTTTGCCAAAGCGATTAGTTTAGAAACAAATGAAAATGACAGTGGCGGTAATAGTTATGTAAACGTTCAAGAAGGAAAAAACGCGAAGTTCACTTTAAACGGCTTAGAAACAGAGCGCACGTCCAATACATTTACTGTCAATGGAGTCAACTTTACTCTTAAACAAACATTTGATAGTCCGGTCACCGTGTCCGTAACTAATGACAGTGATACCGTGTATCAGAATATAAAAAACTTTATAGATAAATATAATGACTTGATCGACAAGATTAGCAAGAAAACGTCGGAAGAACGATATCGCGATTACCCTCCTTTGACCGATGACCAGCGGCAACAGATGACAGACCAACAGCAACAGCAATGGGACGAAAAGGCAAAAAGCGGTCTTTTGCGCAACGATCCGATTTTAACGGGTCTTTTAAGCAGTATGCGCATCAATTTTTACAGTACAGTCCAAAATGATTCCGTTTCCGCAAACTATAACCAAATTACCAAAATCGGCATTACCACTTCGAGCAACTTTTTAGACGGCGGAAAATTAGTCATTGACGATGCGAAGTTAAAACAAGCGATCCAAGATGATCCGACGTCGGTTGAAAATCTTTTCCGCGGGGATGGCGGCATTGTTCAGCAGCTGTATAATACGGTCAATAATGCGATGAGTCAATTAACGGATAAAGCCGGCAATTCGTATTATACGAATCAGCAGTTTTCGATTGGCCGTCAATTGGATGATGTTAATAATCGTATAACAGATATGCAAAAACAATTAGATGACTTAGAAAACCGCTATTACGATCAATTTAATGCAATGGAGCAAGCGATTCAACAAGCTAATCAGCAATCTTTATATTTAACACAAATGCTTTCCGGCGGTAATTAATGGGAAAACCGGATAGATATTTACACTCTGTAACGGGCTATCCGCTTTCCTTGGCGGGCATTTCAGAACGGACTATGGATGGAAACTAACAGCTTACTAAAGGAGAGATACGGACGTGGCAATCAATAATCCATACCAAGCATACGAGAAAAACGCTGTTTCTACCGCATCGCCTGGCGAGTTGACGTTAATGCTTTATAATGGCTGTCTGAAATTTATGCTTCAGGCAAAGAAAGCCATTGAAGACAAAAATTTTGAGAAGAAAAATACCTATATTCAAAAAGCGCAAAATATCATTCGTGAATTGATGGTCACTTTAAATATGAATGTAGAGCTGTCCAAAAATTTAATGGCTGTATATGACTATATGAATCGCCGTCTCATTGAAGCAAATGTGAAAAATGATCTCGAGATTTTAGACGAGGTGATGGATTTCATTACAGAACTGCGTGATACGTGGAAGCAGGCGATTCAAGAACAACGGAAACAGCAGTATGGGACGGGTGGTCGAGTGTAATGGGAGACATGCGGACCTGTTTTCACATTACGCAGCAATTGTTTCACCACGTTCAAGCAAAGCCGGCAGTGGCAGATCGAGATGAATGGATAAAAAAATTGTTTACTTTGCTTGATGAGCGGGAGCAGGTCTTAAAAAGCCTTAAGCCGCCATTAACTGCAGAGGAAGAGAAACTTGGCCAAACCATCATGAAATGGAATGATGTGATTCAACAAGCATTAAAGGGAGTTCAAGCAGAGATCAAACAAAGCATTCGTGGGATTCACAACAAGAAGCAAAACATGAGAAAGTACTTGAATCCGTATGCGTCTTTGCCAATGGATGGCGTGTTTTATGATAAAAGAAAATAGGTGGAAAGATTGCCAAAAGTGTATTTGACAGAAAATCAATTTCAGTTGCTGCGAGACTATCTTCAGCTTTTGGAAACGATGATGAGGGGTTGGCTTGGATTGCTTCTCATTTTCTTCAAGGACAAAACTCCAACGCCGTTCACAAAATATTAAAAGACGTGATTCATGCTTTTCATGAAATACATTTTGCCAATTTAACCGTTTCTGAGTTTTTAAAAGAAGATCAAAAAGCTCTAGAGGCTGTTGCTGATTTTCAAATTTTGGAAGATCATATGAAAGACTTTTTAGAAAATGAGAACGTTTTGTCCGAACAAGAACGGATTATGGAATATGTATTGTACCCTGCTTTTGTCCGTTGGCTTCGTGAAATTCAAAACACTTTCAAACCGTATATAGTCCATTAAAAGAAGCTTGCCTGCTGGTGGGCTTCTTCTTTCATGATCGAAAGTGAAGTTCGACTCCTTGTCGAAAAGAAAGAGAACTGCATAATCTGTAGAAGGAATTAGAACAATAAATGTGAATTATTCGACAAAAAATAGACACAGTTTTTTCGAAGATTAGGCAGGAATGAAAGGGGAGAAAACGAAATATATACATATAGCTTTTAGCTTCTTGCATAAAAGGAGGAGTTTGCATGATGAACTACAACATTCGAGGCGAAAATATTGAAGTAACGCCGGCAATCCGTGAATATGCCGAAAAAAAAATCGGAAGATTAGAACGCTATTTTAATGAAACTCCTGATGCAAACGTCCATGTAAATTTGAAAGTTTATCCAGATAAAATGGCGAAGGTGGAGGTTACCATTCCTCTTCCAAATCTTGTGCTCAGGGCAGAAGAACGCAATCAAGATATGTATGCAGCAATCGATTTAATTGTCGACAAGCTTGAACGTCAGATTCGTAAACATAAGACGAAAGTTAATCGAAAACTGAGAGAACAAGGCAGTACAAAAGAGCTTTTCACTGTCAATGAAAGCGGACAGTCAAATGCTGAAGAAGAAAACGACATTACTATTGTCCGGACAAAACAATTTAGCTTAAAGCCGATGGACAGTGAGGAAGCGATTTTACAAATGAATCTGCTTGGTCATAACTTCTTTATTTATACAGATGCTGAAACAAATGCAACCAATATTGTATACCGTCGAAAAGACGGCAAATACGGTTTAATTGAAACGAATTAACAATTGATCATAAGAGGCTGATGATAGGGCCGGGCTGCTCCGATTTGTTAAAGTTAAAGTACATCGTCGATAGACATTGTGCTTTCGGAGAAAGTCCGGCTCTTTGTTTTTGGAATAAACACCATTGATTTTAGCATCATTTCACTCAAAGAAGGTTTATTTCCACCATGTCGGACGCCCTTTACAAAAGTTGTCTCTGTATAGCGACAGTGGTATTATAAAATAGTGAAAAAGTGCTGTGATCTTTGTTTATAAGTGGTTTATTCCATGTTAAACACTTTTATTCAATCTTCTTATCCAAGTGTTGACCACATATTTTAGTCAGAAGAGAGTTTTTGAAAGCTAATAAAGGAGAGTACAATGAATGGGATTACTAAATAAACTGTTTGATGCCAACAAGCGAGAGGTCAAACGTCTGAAAAAGATGGCTGACCAAATTGACGCACTTAGTTCTGAAATGGAAAAGCTCTCTGACGATCAACTTCGTGCCAAAACAGAAGAATTTAAACAGCGTCATCAAAACGGAGAATCGTTAGATGACTTATTAATAGAGGCTTTTGCCGTTGTACGGGAAGGAGCGCGCCGAGTTCTCGGCCTGTATCCTTACAAAGTGCAGCTCATGGGTGGCATTGCCCTTCACGAAGGCAATATAGCGGAAATGAAAACAGGGGAAGGAAAAACGTTGACCGCCACTATGCCGGTTTATTTAAATGCTCTCGCCGGAAAAGGCGTTCACGTTGTGACGGTAAACGAATATTTGGCTTCCCGCGACGCCACGGAAATGGGCAAGCTTTATGAATTTCTTGGACTGACCGTAGGGCTTAACTTAAACAGCATGTCAAAAGAGGAAAAAAAAGAAGCCTACCAAGCAGATATCACGTACGGAACGAACAACGAATTTGGATTTGATTATTTGCGAGATAACATGGTTTTGTATAAAGAAGATAAAGTTCAGCGCCCTCTTTACTACGCTGTCATCGATGAAGTAGACTCGATTTTGATCGATGAAGCCCGCACTCCGTTAATCATTTCCGGACAAGCGGAAAAATCCACTCAGCTTTATATCCAAGCTAATGCGTTTGTCAAAACTTTAAAACGCGATGAAGATTATACGTACGATGAAAAAACAAAAGCTGTGCTGCTGACAGAAGAAGGCATCAACAAAGCGGAAAAATACTTTGGAATCGATAACTTGTTTGATTTAAAACACGTCACGCTAAACCATCATATCAGCCAAGCTTTGAAAGCTCATGTAAGCATGCACCGTGACGTCGATTACGTCGTTCAAGACGGTGAAATCGTCATTGTCGACCAATTTACAGGGCGTTTGATGAAAGGGCGCCGCTACAGCGATGGGCTCCATCAAGCCATCGAGGCAAAAGAAGGATTAAAAATTCAAAACGAAAGCATGACGTTGGCTACGATCACATTCCAAAACTATTTCCGGATGTACGCGAAATTGGCAGGGATGACAGGAACAGCAAAAACGGAGGAAGAAGAATTCCGAAATATATACAATATGAGAGTCATTGTCATTCCTACGAATAAGCCTGTCATCCGTGAAGATCGCCCTGATTTGATTTACGCAACGATGGAAGGAAAATTTCGCGCAGTAGTGGAAGATATTTATCAGCGCCATATGACAGGGCAGCCTGTGCTTGTAGGGACAGTGGCCATTGAAACATCTGAATTGTTGTCGAAGATGCTGACAAAGAAAGGTGTCCGCCACAACGTATTGAACGCCAAAAACCATCAGCGTGAAGCGGAAATCATTGCCCATGCAGGTGAAAAAGGGGCTGTCACCATTGCAACGAACATGGCCGGACGCGGAACCGATATTAAGCTGGGCGAAGGGGTAAGCGAATTAGGCGGACTTGCCGTGATCGGGACAGAACGGCATGAGTCTCGCCGGATCGACAATCAGCTCCGCGGACGTTCAGGTCGTCAAGGCGATCCGGGGGTTACCCAGTTTTATTTATCGATGGAAGATGAGTTAATGAGGCGTTTCGGCTCAGATAATCTGAAAAACATGATGTCGCGTCTTGGTATGGACGATTCCCAGCCGATTCAAAGCAAAATGGTCACGAGAGCGGTCGAATCTGCGCAAAAACGTGTGGAAGGCAATAACTTCGATGCCAGAAAGCGGTTGTTGGAGTACGATGATGTCCTGCGTCAACAACGGGAAATCATTTATAAACAGCGCGATGAAGTATTGGAATCGGACAATTTACGTTCTATTATTGAGAATATGATTCGCTCCGTTCTTGAAAGAGTCGTTCAATCCCATGCTTCTACTGCAGAAGACGAGGAACAATGGAATTTGCAAGGAATCGTCGATTATGTCAATGCCAATCTTCTTCCGGAAGGAGACGTCACAGTAGAAGACTTGCTCGGAAAAGAGCCGGACGAGATGGTGGATCTGATTTTTTCGAAAGTGCAAAAACGCTACGATGAAAAAGAAGAAAGCTTGTCGAAAGAACAGATGCGCGAATTTGAAAAAGTCATTCTTCTGCGCGCAGTCGACTCCAAATGGATTGACCATATTGATGCTATGGAACAGCTTAGGGAAGGCATCCATTTGCGTGCTTACGGGCAAATTGATCCGCTTCGCGAGTATCAAAATGAAGGTTATCAGATGTTTGAGCTTATGATTGAAGCCATTGAAGAAGAAACGGCAAAATATATTATGAAAGCGGAAATCCATAGCAATTTGGAACGCCAAGAAGTGGCGAAAGGACAAGCGGTCAATCCGAAAGAAGACGGTGAAAAAGTAAAGCGGCAGCCATTCCGCAAAAAAGTCAATATCGGCCGCAACGACCCGTGTCCATGCGGAAGCGGCAAAAAATATAAAAACTGCCATGGTAAGACGGCAGGATAAACGTTTGGCCGTCAGTGATTCTTTTGCCCCCTTTTCTTTCCTGATGAGATAAGAGAAGGGGTTCTCTCTTGCCCGGTAAATCAGGGTGAAGGTAAAATACAAAATAGCTACGAGATTAAACGATGAGGTGAGAAGGAATGGAACTTTTTGAAATTCGAAATGAATTGGATAAAACAGCTAAGAGATTAGCGGATTTTAGGGGGTCTCTTTGACTTAGAAAATAAAGAAGCGCGCATTGCGGAATTGGATGACATTATGATGCAGCCTGATTTTTGGAACGACCAGCAAAAAGCCCAGGCCATCATCAATGAAGCCAATGGATTAAAAGATCTTGTGAACGAGTATAAAGATCTTTTAGAGACGCAAGAAAATCTGGATTTAACCTATGATCTTGTAAAAGAAGAAAACGATACGGAATTGAAAGCAGAATTGGAATCAGAGCTGGAAGACTTCACAAAACGGCTGAATCGTTATGAATTGGAGCTGTTGTTAAGCGAACCGTACGATAAAAATAATGCGATACTGGAACTGCATCCCGGTGCTGGAGGAACAGAGTCGCAAGACTGGGGTTCCATGCTTCTTCGCATGTATACAAGATGGGCGGAAAAGAAGGGATATAAAGTCGAGACTCTCGATTATCTGCCTGGAGATGAAGCGGGCATTAAAAGTGTCACCTTGTTAATTAAGGGGCATAATGCTTACGGCTACTTAAAGGCTGAAAAAGGAGTCCACCGCCTTGTACGCATTTCTCCATTTGATTCATCCGGACGGCGCCACACTTCTTTTGTTTCTTGCGATGTGATGCCGGAATTTAATGAGGAAGTTGAAATTGAAATTCGCAATGAAGATTTGAAAATCGACACTTATCGCTCAAGCGGTGCAGGCGGACAGCACGTCAACACAACCGATTCCGCGGTCAGAATTACCCACTTGCCGACTGGTATTGTTGTGACGTGCCAATCAGAACGTTCGCAAATTCAAAACCGCGAACGGGCGATGAACATGTTGAAAGCGAAATTATATCAAAAAAAATTGGAAGAGCAGGAAAAAGAATTGGCAGAAATCCGCGGCGAACAAAAGGAAATTGGCTGGGGAAGCCAAATACGTTCCTATGTATTTCATCCGTACTCCATGGTGAAAGACCATCGTACCAATACAGAAACCGGAAATGTACAAGCGGTAATGGACGGAGAAATTGATATGTTTATCGATGCCTATCTCCGTTCACGGCTGAAATAATGTCTTTCGTCAGGAATCCCTAATACTCATTGTGTTGTTTTGGTAGGGCAGACTTCATCGAATGTCTGAGCTGATGCCACATAACGTAAATATTGAGAAGGGGTAAAGAGGAACAGAACAAAGTTGGGGCTGACTCTAAGAGAACGAACCACGTTTGTTAAGGGTCAGCTTCTTTTTTTGACTTTAAAAGAAAATGGTTTCTTAGTAAAATGGAAATATCCATGCAAGATCCGCTTAACAAGCGCTCTCATTTTGATGGAAGTCGACCCCCCCGCCATAATCTGAAAATCTCCATTAATGAACAGCTCCGCTCACGTGCTGAGCATAAAACGATTGAGTCGTTCGATGAACGTTTTTCCGTTATTTTAAAGGAAGGCCGCTGCAGTTCTTTCTTCGAATTTTTTGGAGTTTCTTAAATGAGATTGTATTTTGAAAGTGTTTATATGATTTTTATTGAAAGAATGGTAGATTCCTAATTTTCCCGTATTATTATTCAGAAAATTCCAAAGTATAAAAATTCAAAAGCAAGAAAGTGAAATTTTAAAACCATTGAACGATCATTTTAACTATCATATGAACAGGGAGGGTAATAATTGGCTGAAGTCTTAATTGTCGATAACGACAAACATTCGAGAAAAGAAATTAGAAAGTACATCGAGAAAAGTAAATTTCGTTTTCTGACCATTTTCGAGGCCAATACAGCTCAAAGAGGGTTAGTTCTTTTAAAACAAAGCCGTCCGAGCACGTTAATTTTAGATATTTCGCTGCCCGATATGGATGGATTAAAATTTGGAAGATCGGCATTACAATTATATTCAGATTTGCCCGTTATTATCGTGTCGCATTTAAAAATGTTTGAACTTGTACAAGAGGCTATTAATTCCGGATTTTCAGCCTATTTATTGAAACCGCTTTTCAAAAATGATTTGTATCAAGCGTTAGAACGGGTTTTGCCTCTGGGACTTAACCAAGAGCTTCATCAAACGATCAAAGGGAACAGTCATTTTTCTTCAGACTTAAAAAACCCGATTGAAAGCGCGATTCAATTTATTCAGATGAATTATGGCTATTCTCTTACACTAAAACAAGTAGCAGATCAAGTATATTTGAGCCCATCCTATTTCAGCCGATTGTTTAAAGAAGAAGTTGGCATGACATTTGTGGAGTATTTGTCATTTGTTAGAGTGCAGAAAGCCAAAAGTTTGCTCAGAATTTCCTGTTTACCGATTGAGGTGATAGCGAATAATACAGGGTTTTCGAATCCCAGCTATTTTGCTACCACTTTCAAAAAATTAGTAGGGAAAACGCCAAGTGAATATCGGGATCAATTTTATTTTCAAGAACAGGGGGTGAATCCATGATTGCGATCCAAAAAGAATTAGAACGCTGCAAAAAGAAAGAGCTCTCGGGTGTCATAGGAACCATTATTTCAACGGAGGGTTCGACTTATCAAAAGGCTGGCACCAAATGTTTCATTTCAGAAGATCGGCATTTAACGGGGATTTTAAGTGGGGGATGTGTTGAATCCGACATTATGGAACACGCCTTCAAAGTTCTTGAGAATGAGAAGCCGACTGTCCTTCATTATAATTTTTACGGAGATGAAGATATTGTCTGGGGACTTGGCGTTGGATGCAATGGAAAAATCAATATTTTATTAGAGCCCTATCTTCCTGCAAAGCAGCCTGAAAAGGCGGCCTTGATCGAACGATATTTTTCTGGTTCCTTAAAGAAACCGTTGCATGCCATTACCGTCGTAGAAGCGAATGATGAATCACTGCAAGGAAAAACGTGGATAATCGATCCTGTTGACACCAAGAGTGGTTCAACGATTTCTGTTCAAGATATTGCAGATGATTATAAGAAAAGGAAAAAAAATTTAAAAAATGAATTGGTTCATATTGGCGGCGAACAAGATTTATACGTGTACTATGAATCGGTAAGTCCACCGCCTCATCTAATCGTTTTCGGTGCAGGTCCTGATGCAATACCGCTCGTCAAGATGGCGAAAAATTTGAAATGGCTGGTGACCGTACTCGATTATCGCCCATCCTATTGCAGTAAAGATCATTTTCCGGACACGGATGATCTTTGCTTATATCCTTCCGGAAGCGTACCAAAAGTTTCTCTTCACCAAAACTCCTATGTCGTTATCATGACACATAACTTCCTGCACGATAAGGAAATTTTAGAAGAGATTTTAAATTCGGATGCTGCCTATATCGGACTGTTGGGACCGAGAAAAAGGACGGATCAATTGATTGCGGCCAGCAATACCCTTGTGAACAATGAGAAAGTCCATCTCCTTCACAGCCCGATAGGATTGGACATTGGGGCCAAAACACCAGAAGAAATTGCGTTGAGCATATTGGCCGAAATTACGATGGTATATAGAGGTGGCTCTGGACAGAAGCTATCGCAATTAGCGGATATGAGGCAATCTGTGTGAAGGAGGCGTCTGCCGATTTTACAGAAGAAGAGAAAAAACATTTGGGGAATCATTTTAGCTTCAGGTTTTTCAAAACGGATGGGAAAACCTAAGCTGCTTCTTCCATACAAAGGGAAATCCATGATTCGACATGTTTTGGATGCCAGCACCAATTCCTGCTTAAACGGCGTCATTGTCGTCGTGAATCCCGATATAGCCGGGCTTCAACAGGAAGTATGTAGTTCGTCTGTAAACAAACTAGTGTTGAATGATGAGGCGGGTAAAGGAATGTCTACATCGCTAAAAGTAGGGGTGACAAATCTGCCTTCTACGACGGATGCTGCCGTCGTGCTGCTCGGTGATCAGCCGCTTGTAACAGCGGATGATATTAATGAAGTCATTCGATGTTATGTATCGAATGAAGCCCCTATTGTTCAAGCGCAATATCAGTCCAAAAGAGGGCATCCCGTTCTGTTTGACCATTCGATGTTTCCGTATCTTTTCAATGTAACAGGGGATGAAGGGGGAAGATCCATCTTAAAGAAGTTTGCCAACCAGATTCGTTTGGCTAGGTTGGATAAACCATATCCTGAGGATGTTGATACACCGGAAGATTATGAGGAACTTCTTCGGAAGGAGGTAAGGTAAAATGAGTCAATTGATTGGTAAAAAAGTAACTCGTATAGAAGATGCCAGACTGCTGACAGGGCAGGGAAAATACATCGATGATATCGGGACGCCGCCTAATACCGCTCATGTGGCGATATTAAGAAGTCCTTACCCTCATGCTAAAATCGTTTCTATCGATTATTCAGAAGCGCTGGAAATTCCGGGGGTAAAAGGAGTTGTGACTGGGAAGGATATTGAGCCTTTATTAAATCCATTCAGTGTCGGAGTGACAGCGCCAGTTCAATACTATCCAATGGCTATTGACAAAGTGCGGTATGTTGGCGAGCCGGTAGCGGTCGTTGCGGCCAAAAACCGCTATATCGCGGAAGATGCTTTAGAAAAAATAAGGGTGAAGTATGAAACGCTCGAACCGATTGTTGACATTGAACGATCTCTTGAAGAAGGGGCACCTGTGCTGCATGAAAATGTTGGTTCTAATATAGCCAACCACAGAACGTTTTACTATGGAGAGGTTAATAAAGCCTTTCAAGAAGCGGATAGAATCATAAAGAAACGATTTGAATTTCCGAAATATTCTGCAACACCTGTTGAAACATACGGTATTATTGCCCAGTATGAAGAAAGCACGAAAAGCTATACTGTTCGCGCGAATTTCCACGGACCGTTTGTTCTTCATTCCATAATGGCCGGTGCGCTCAAAGTACCAAGCAATCGGCTGAGGATTATCATTCCGAAAGATATTGGCGGCAGCTATGGAATTAAGGCAGGAACATTCCCTTATATTGTACTTTGTTCCATTGTCAGTCGTTTAGTTGGTTGTCCGGTGAAATGGATTGAAGACCGTCAAGAACATTTGTCAGCCAGTTCAAGCTGTACAGACCGCGTGACATATATTGAAGCAGCTGTAAAAGAGGATGGAAAAGTCATAGGTTTAAAAATGAAAATGATCGATAACGTCGGAGCGTATATCCGGGCCCCAGAACCTGCTTGTCTGTATCGGACACACGCAAACTCAACAGGTGCCTATGACATCCCAAACTTAATGATCGATGCCTATGCGGTTATGACGAATAAATTGCCGACTGGACTTATTCGAGGCTATGGCGGACAGGAATTGTATTTCCCTCTTGAACGGATCATGCAAATCATTGCGGACGAATTAGACATGGACCCGGCCGATGTGATCAGGCGGAATTTAATAAAAAAAGAACAATTTCCATATAAAACTGCATCCGGTGGAGTGTATGACAGCGGCGATTACGAAAAAGCATTTGAATTAGTGCTGAAATTAGGGAAATACGAAGAGTTTCGAAAAAAACAAATAGAAGCGAGGAAGAAAGGAAAGCTGTTGGGGGTCGGTTTAGCCTGCATCGTTGAACCGTCTGGATCCAATATGGGGTACATTACGGTAGCGCTCACTCCAGAAGAAAGAAAAGCAGGATTACCGAAATCGGGTTGTGCAGAAGCGGCAACCATTTCCATGGATCCATTGGGAAATGTAAATGTTCGCATTAGCACCACTCCGACAGGCCAAGGGCATGAAACCGTCGCAAGTCAAATTGTTTCCGATATACTGGGAGTTCCGCGCGAAAAGATTAACGTCATTGCAGAGCTAGATACGGCTACAAGCGCGTGGACCATTGCATCTGGAAGTTATTCAAGCCGATTTGCATCACTTGGATCCAGCGCTGTCTACTATGCGGCCCAAAAAGTAAAGAAAAAGCTTTTGAAAATGGCGGCTCACTTTTTGCAAACAGACGAAAAGGATTTAACGATTGAAAATGAGAAATTTGTTTCAAAACAAGATCCGTCCAAATCGATATCCATGAAGAGGGTGGTTGGATCCGCCCATTGGAATCCGCTTTCGTTGCCTGAAGGAATGGAGCCGGGAATTTATGAAACCGCTTATTATACAGCTCAAGTAGAGCCGCCGGATGATCAAGACTTAATTAACTCATCCGTCACATATGGTTTTGTAGCGGATTTGGTAACGGTGGAAATTGATCCTGAAACCGGTGAAATCCATATTCTGGATTATTTCACGGTGCACGACGCCGGCAAATTGCTCAATCCACTGATTGTGGACGGACAGATTTTAGGAGGCCTTGTGCATGGGCTTGGCGGCGCTATGTATGAAGAGCTTGTCTACGATGAAAAAGGTCAGTTTTTAACAGGATCCTTTATGGATTACTTATGTCCGACAGCACCGGAAATACCGAAAGTGACGATTAAACATATTGAAACGCCCTCACCGTTAACGCCACTTGGTGCGAAAGGGCTTGGTGAAGGAAATTCAATGAGTGCACCCGCTGTCATTACAAATGCAGTCAATGATGCGTTGAAGCCTTACGGTGTGACCATTGATTCTTTGCCTATAACACCTAATAAAGTTTGGAACATGATTCATCAGTCAACAAAACAGGAGGTATCATCATGAACGGAAGCGGTAAAGTAACGTTGAACGCAAGTGTAGAAAAAGCATGGGATGTGCTGCTCGATCCACTAGCATTAAAAAACTGTATTATGGGCTGTACAAAACTGGAATCCATTGAAGAAAACAAATATGAAGCATTATTATCCATCGGCATCGCCGCTGTAAAGGGAAAATATGAATCTATTATCGAAATAGCCGATGTTCAAAAGCCGAATCATTACAAACTCATCGTGAAAGGCGAAGGGGGACCTGGCAGTGTGGAAGCCGTCGGGGCGGTAGACCTCGTCCCCGTTGATGAAAATAAGACGGAGTTACGGTATACGTTCGACGCTGGAGTTGGCGGCAAAGTAGCCATGGTCGGACAAAGAATGTTAAGTGGTGTTGCGAAGCTGATTATTCAAGATTTCTTTAAAAAATTTAATAAAGAACTTGCTAAAAGCGGGCAGTCCGTTTAACGAGAATGACAGAAAGGAGGGGGGGTTTATGAAGCCGGGGAAATTCGATTATTATTGTCCGAAATCAGTCGAAGAAGCACTTACGCTATTAGAAGAAGCAGGATTTGACGGGAAAATCATTGCGGGAGGTCAAAGTCTCGTACCGATTATGAACATGAGACTATCGGCACCGGAATGCCTCATCGACATCAACCGGCTGGATGAATTGCAATTCATTGAGCACGACGACAGCAAAATGAAAATCGGTGCGTTAACGAGGCAGGCTGAAGTGGAAAGATCGGATGTCATCCAAAAACATCTAGGTCTTTTAAGTGAGGCAGTACCCAATATCGGCCACGTTCAAACTAGAAATCGTGGAACATTTGGAGGAAGCCTCGTTCATGCTGATCCAACAGCTGAAATTCCTTTATCTTTAATGGCGCTTGGCGGGACGCTTTATATTGCTTCCAAAGAAGAAGTGCGAGAAGTGAACGTGGAAGATTTTTTCGTAACCTATTTAACAACCGATATCATGCCGAATGAGATGCTGACAGAAATTCACATTCCGGTGCCAAAAGGAAGAATCGGTTTTTCATTTAATGAAATTTCACGGCGCCACGGCGACTTTGCTCTCGTTGCCGCCGCTTGTCAATTATCAATCGACAGCCAAGACCGCATTTCGAATATTAGACTTGTAGTCGGCGGCGTGGAGCCTGTTCCGTTGTTAGTGGAAGAGGCAAATGAAATCATGCAAGGAGAGACATTGACGGACTCTCTTTTAAACAAAGTGACAGACATTGTGGATGAAAAAATAGAACCGGAATCCGATTTACATGCAACCGCTGAATACAGAAGACATATGGCAAAAAATTTAGTCGTACGGACAATCCAGTCAGCTTACGAACGAGCAAGAGGTGAAAACGATGAGCGTACATGAAATCGAAGTGACAATAAACGGAACAAAATATAGAGAACAAGTTGAATCGAGAATGCTGCTAAGCGATTTTTTACGGGAAACGTGCGGACTTACCGGCACGCATGTAGGCTGTGAGCATGGTGTGTGCGGCGCTTGTACGATCAACTTAAACGGTTCAGCGGTTCGGAGCTGTCTCATCTTCGCCGTTCAAGTGGATGGACAGAGCATCACGACCGTAGAAGGGTTAGCCAAAGACGGCGAATTAACACCGTTGCAAAAAAACTTCATCGAATGCCACGGCCTTCAGTGCGGTTTCTGTACACCGGGTATTTTGATGTCAACCACTGACTATTTACAAAAAAATCCGAATCCAACCGTTCAAGAAATAAAAGAAATGCTGTCGGGACATTTATGCCGATGTACCGGCTATGGGGGGATTATAGAAGCGATTCAAAAGACTATCGAGGAAAACAGTAAAGAATTGGAACATGAAAGGAGATGAAAACGTGAATCTCGTTACGCTGTTTGATTTCGCTGTGGAGCGGTTTCCAAATCGTGTCGCCGTCGTGGAAGGAAATAGAAGGTATACGTACAGACGGTTTTATAAAGAAGTGACTAATGTAGCAGCATCCCTTCAAAAAATTGGCATTAAACAGCATGACCGTGTCATGATCTTATTAAAAAACCGTCTTGAAAACGCAGTCATTTACTGGGCGCTTCAAAAAATCGGGGCCGTGTACACGCCGATCAATTTCCGATTGTCCGTCAAAGAAGTGGAATATTGTGTGAATGATGCGGAAGCAAGCGCCGTTATCTATGAAAGCGTCAGCCAAGAAGCGGTTTTAAAAGCGAACTTTCACCAAAAGCCGATTTTGATTGGTTTCGGAGAAGTAGAAGGCGCCGACATTTATTATCATGAACTCGTTGATAGAAGCCCTGGCCATTTTGAAAAACCGGTGATCAACGAGCATGACGTGGCACTTATGCTTTATACGTCCGGTACAACAGGAAAGCCAAAGGGAGTTCCGCGTACTCATCAAAATGAATACAGTGCGGCCCTTGCCCACATTATTCAAAACCAATATCAAGACGGGGAAAGTACGTTAGGCACAATGCCGCTCTATCATACGATGGGAATGAGATCCCTTTTATCCATCATGTTTTTAAACGGCAAGTATGTCGTATTACCTGACTTTGATGAAAAAGAAGCCCTTGAACTATTGGAACGCGAAGAAATTACGTCGCTTTATTTAGTGCCGACTCTATATCACGATATATTAAACCATCCGGAATTTCATCGCTATGATTTGTCCAAATTGAAGAAAATCGGTTATGCGGGCGCTTCCATGACAACCGCTTTAACCGAGAAATGTATTCAATTGTTGAAGCCGGACGTATTTGTCAATCATTTTGGAAGCACGGAAATTTACACGTTTACGATCAATCCTAATGTGGCGGAAAAACCAGGATGTGCAGGCAAACCTGGATTTCATCAAAAAGTCCGCATTGTGAAACCGGATTCAGAGGGCCGTTCAACGCCGGAAGATATAGTTGAAAAAGGAGAAGTGGGGGAAGTGATTGTCAATATAGATTCCCCGGAAAGCTTCAAAGGCTACTGGAACAGACCAGATGCGACGAAAAAAGCGATCAGGGATGGCTGGTATTTTACAGGAGATCTCGGCGTGTTAGACGAGGACGGAGATTTGTATGTGGTCGGACGCGTAGACGATATGATCATTTCCGGAGGAGAAAACATTCATCCTCTTGAAGTGGAAGATGTTTTGGCGAAACATCCTAAAGTGCATGAAGTGGCTGTTATCGGGGAAGAAGATGATCGCTGGGGACAAATTGTTTCTGCTTATGTCGTGCCGAAAGATCCATCGCTCACCATCCAGGATTTAGATAATTATTGCAAGAATAATACGACACTTTCGAACTTTAAACGCCCGAGAAAATATGTATTTATTAAAGAATTACCAAAAAGCCCTGTCGGGAAAGTTCTTCGTCGCCATTTAAAAGAAGGAAATTTTGAACTTTATATTAAGGAAAATGAGAAAGTGATTTAATTTTTTCTTAAAGAAAGGGGAACAAACATGGAAGCAGTAAAACAATACGATCATATTCGCGTAGAAAAAAATCCGGAGAAGAAGACGGCGACCATTGTGTTTGACCGTCCGGAGAAAATGAATTTTATCAGTATGCTAGCTCGCTCGCAATTTTCGCAAATTTTCGATGAATTAAACAAAGATGACGATGTTCGTGTCATCATCATTAAAGGAGAAGGAGACAAGGTATTCAGCGCAGGAGGAAATATTCCGGAATTTTTAGAAGTGCACCAAGAAGAACTTTCCCATCTTGCTGTCAATGTTGCGGCGCCGGAACGTTCTCCGAAGCCGGTCATCGCTCAATTGCAAGGTTATACATTCGGCGTCGGTTTTGAAATCGCAATGGCTTGTGATTTCCGAATTGCAGCCGATGATACACTATTGGCTCTGCCTGAGATGAATCTCGGTATGATTCCGGGAAGCGGCGGAACGCAAAGGGTGGCAAAGGCTGTTGGACTGACGAGAGCGAAGGATATGATCATGAGAGCCAGGAGAATACCGGCTGATGAGGGTTATCAATGGGGGCTGATCACGAAAGTAGTCCCGAAAGCAGATTTGGAAAAAGAAGTGGACGCACTGGTTGAGGAACTGTTAAAGTTTTCGCCGCTTGCATTAAAAGTATGTAAGCAAGTACTGAATGCAGCAGATGAAACTCCTCTTAGCGCAGGTATTGAATTGGAAGGAAAAGCATATGGTTTGCTTCGGACAACGGAAGACTTTAAAGAAGGAGTAGCGGCATTTGTAGAGAAAAGAAAACCAAATTTCGTTGGAAAATAAGATTTTCACTGCAGGAAATCATGGCTCCCGATAACATAGTTTTCGGGAGCCTTTTTAATGTTTTTTTCTTAAATACGAATTGATTTGAAATGGTAAAGGAACGGAGAGCTCGCGGAAAGCGAGTGAATTTCGCGATCATCCATAATTACCCGAAATAAGGTTTTACATGAAGAAAGGGGTGCTCCTGGGCATTTTATTGACTTTGAGAACAGACCTTTTCTTTTTGAAATTCGTTTCCCTATATAGGAAGATTTTTTTCATTTATTACGCTCATAATAAATAATAGATAATCGGTTTGGATCAGATTCAAACGGAAATTCACGAAATAGAAACAATTTACGGAAAGGAATGTCCTGACTGCATGTTCGTGATGTCATCGGGAAATGGGAGAGATGTGGAACAGTTCCAAAGTGAAATAAAATTGGTATAATTTTTTAGGAGTTCTATTCTGATCACAAGGGAGGATAAAAATGAAAAAGTTGATGGGGCTTATACTTGGAACATCGATTCTACTTGCCGCTTGTGGTGGAGGCAATGGCGATAATGCAAAAGAATCGGCTAATAAAGGAGATGACCCGCAACAGATCTACAACAATAAGTGCATTAGCTGCCATGGGGAAAATTTAAAAGGCGGTGTCGGTCCTTCTTTGCAAAAAGTTGGTTCTAAATACAGCAAAGAGGAAATCTTAAATATTCTGAAAAATGGCCGTGGACAAATGCCTCCAAAAGTTGTACAAGGAAAGGACGCCGAAAAAATGGCTGAATGGCTGGCCAATAAAAAATAATTATAACGCTTAACTTAACAAGGATGGTTTCGGAAAATATAGGAGGCATCCCATTCAAGTGGTAGAAAGAGGCTGGAAATGAAAAAAAGCTGAGTGCGATGGAAGCGCTCAGCTTTTTTGTGTGGAAAAACGGTTGTTTTCTTTCGCATATCGGTGTCAGCCGGATACGGACTTCTCTACTATTTTTACATTCTGAAATCAAAATGTAACATAAATTTTCAATGAGTGAAAGATATTCAATGCTATAATGAGTTTTGAGTTGAAAATTCGCTAGATTTTGCGATTTTTCCCTAAAAAAATGGGTTAGAGTCATAAATTCGACAAGAAATAAAAGACTTAGGTGGTTTTAAAATGATAGAAATGAAGGATGTTTTTAAGCAATATCCGAACGGCGTAGTGGCGGCCAATGGTTTTAATGTAAGGATTGGTAAAGGAGAATTCGTTTACATCGTTGGCCCGAGCGGTGCAGGCAAGTCCACTTTTATCAAGCTGATTTATAGGGAAGAAAAACCGACAAAAGGCACCGTGATTGTCAATGGGACCACCGTTTCTACCTTGAAAAACAGCAAAGTTCCGTTTTTGAGGAGAAATATTGGAGTTGTATTCCAAGATTTTAAACTGTTGCCGACGCTAACTGTTTATGAAAATGTCGCCTTTGCGTTGGAAGTGATTGAAGAAGAACCTGAAAAAATTAGAAAAAGAGTCATGGAAGTACTGCAATTGGTCGGCTTAAAGCATAAAGCGAGAATGTTTCCCGATGAGCTTTCAGGCGGGGAACAGCAGCGTGTTTCGATTGCGCGCTCGATTGTGAATCGTCCGAAAGTGGTGATCGCGGATGAACCAACCGGGAATTTAGACCCTGAGACATCTTGGGACATTATCAATCTTTTTGAAAAAATCAACCGAACAGGCACGACGATTGTCATGGCGACTCACAACAAAGAAATTGTCAATACAAACCGCCATCGGGTGATTGCTATTGATAACGGGCGGATTGTACGTGACGAGCAGCGAGGTGAGTACGGATATGAAAGCTAGAACAGTGCGTCGCCACTTTCGAGAAAGTTTTAAGAGCCTCGGCCGCAACGGCTGGATGACGTTCGCATCCGTTTCGGCAGTGACCGTCACTTTATTGATGGTCGGAGTGTTTCTGATCATTTTATTTAATATGAACAAGGCAGCCACGGATATGGAAAAAGACGTCGAAATCAGGGTGCATATTGCTCTTAACGCCAATAAGCAAGACGAACAAGAGCTCAAAGAACAAATTGAATCGATGCCCCAAGTGAAATCCGTCCAGTTTTCCTCAAAAGAACAAGAATTGCAAAATTTGATTAAAGACATGGGAGACGAATTTAAACTTTTTAAACAAGATAATCCTCTTTACGATGTGTTCATCGTCAAAACGAAAAATCCGAAAGATACGTCAAAAGTGGCTGAGAAAATCAGTCATTTCGATCATACGGAAAAAGTTGTCTACGGAGAAAAGAAAATCAAAAAATTGTTTCGGGTGCTTGAAACAGCAAGGAATGTCAGCCTTGTGCTCCTGATCGGATTATTGTTCACTGCCATGTTTTTAATTTCGAACACGATTAAAATGAACATCTTTTCAAGACGAAAAGAAATTGAAATTATGAGACTCGTTGGAGCCACCAATTCGTTTATTCGCTGGCCTTTTTTACTGGAAGGGCTTTGGATCGGGATTTTAGGATCTGTCATTCCAATCGCATTTGTGGCGGTAGTCTATAAAGTAATCTATCAATATTTTCAAACGCATGTGCATGATCATTTTATCCAAATTCTTTCCTATACGCCTTTTGTGTTCCAAGTAAGCGCCATTATTTTATTGGTCGGCGTTTTTATCGGAATGTGGGGAAGCTTCTTGTCTGTTCGCCGCTTCTTGAAAATTTAAAGTTTTTTAGATCTACATACTTTTAACGTTGGAAAAAAGAAAAAAATGATAGGGAAAGGGGATTTATGGTGAAAAAGAGAGTCGTTCTTTCGGCCGCTTTGGCTGCTTCTTTAGGGCTTGGAAGTAATTTTGGCTTCACAAAAGTCGCTTTTGCTTCAAAACTTTCAGATTTGGAATCGAAAAATACGCAAATCGAACAAAAAAAGGCGGACCTTCAGCATCATCTTCAAGAAAAAGACCAAAAACTAAACGAGCTAAAAGACCAGCAAAGCAAGTTGGCGAAAGAAATAAAAGCGATCGATATGGCTGCTCAAGATGCCGAATTAAAAATTGCTGAGAAACAAAAACAAATGAAAGAGACAAACGAAAAAATCGAAAATCTGAAAAAAGAAATTAAAGTAATTCAAAAGCGTATTCAGGAACGGAACGAAGTGCTAAAGGAACGGGCACGTGCACTTCAGCAAAGTGGGGGAAGCGCTAGTTACATAGACGTGCTGCTTGGGGCTGAAAGTTTTAGTGATTTTATCGACCGCGCCACAGCGGTGACTGCTCTTGTAAACGCCGATAAAACGATTTTGGATGAGCAAAAAAAAGATGAAGAAAAGCTAGAGAATAATCGCAAAGAAGTAGAAAAAGAGTTGGATCGTTTAACAGGAATGGTGCAGGATTTAAAAGATTTAACGGCACGTTTAAATGCTAAACGGACGGAAAAAGACTCGTTGATGAAACAGTTGGCAAAAGAGCAGAAAGACGTTGAAAATGATAAATTAAGCCTTCAAGAAGAACAAGAATTGCTGGCATCCCAACAGTCGGCTATTCAACAAGCGATTCAAAGCGAGAAAAACCGAAAAAATGAGGCCGCACAAGCACAACAGCCAACTGGCAATGAAAATTCCGTTCAGTCCGCCAGCCAAGGTCCGATGCCTGAAGTTTCGTCGGGGACCTTTACTCGGCCGGCAGCCGGGGTGATTTCTTCTGAATTTGGCGCTAGAGGTTCTGAATTCCATGAAGGAATCGATATCGCGAACAGCGGTTCCAACGTTCCAATAGTGGCTGCCGCATCAGGAGAAGTGATTCGCTCCTATTATTCTACTTCTTATGGAAACTGTATTTTTATTTCGCATTCCATTAATGGAAAAGTATTTACGACGGTTTATGCCCATATGTCCGCGCGTCTTGTCCAATCGGGACACGTTTCGAAAGGACAAGTGATCGGTTATATGGGAAGCACGGGACAATCAACCGGCCAGCATCTTCATTTTGAACTTCATGAAGGGCCATGGACCCCGGCTAAAACATATGCGGTAGATCCACGGAAATATATTCAATTTTAAGCTGGAAAAAGAGCTTTTCATTAAGGGGACTTACTGCCCATTAATGCGGGATCAATCTTTAAATAAAATATACTCCATAAAAAATACACAACTTGTCTAATATTGAAGCAAGTTGTGTATTTTTTTACAAATAAATGGAATTATATGGTAGTTAAATTTTAAAACAACAAACCTTCGTTTTTGATTCGAGACTTTCATCCGATAATCGACGATCATGAGAGAAGTGGGAACAAATATACAATATCTTAACTATCCATCTAAATGAATTATTTTTAGTGAGGATGCTCAAAATAAAATGATAAAATAAGAAAATATAAAAAAATAGAAATTATAAGCGCTAACATAATAAAAAATAAAGGTTAATCTCTTATTTTTTTGTAAAATTGTTCCTTTACATATCGCGTAGCAAGGTGTAAGATGAAGTCAATTTCATAAGTTTATTGTTTCCTTAATAGTCGCTGAGTCCGATAAGGAGCGGGGGAACCAACTGTGATCTTATAGGTCACATGGGGTGAATCTTGTTCAGAAGCTATCAGTGTTCTGAATGAGTAGGGTGACTCTCATCACCCGAATCCGTCAGCTAACCTCGTAAGCGTTGTGAGAGGAGGTGTTATTTGTTGTGCCAAAAAACCAACAGGATAACCTCCTGTTGGTTTTTTATTGTTTTAAGGATATTTGATAGGGGGATAGTGAAAAATATTGAAACAGAACATGTTTATTGGTAATAGAACTTCTTGTTTTGAAAGTAAAAATGATCATTTGTTTACTTGGAGGTAAGCATGATGCGGGATATTGGGATGATTATATTATTGGCTCTCACGTTTTGGGTATTTTATGGATTTGCCGTTTGGTGTGACCGAGTAGTAAATGGAGGGGAAGAACAATGATATGGTTCATTGGTACTTTCACTTTAATGTTGTTTGTTTATTTAGTGTATGCATTGATTTATCCTGAGAAATTTTAACTACTTGTATGAAGAACAGGGGGAACTTTGTATCATGGGATACACCATATTACAGTTTCTTATAATCATTGCTTTATTAATCGCGATTGCCATACTGTTAGGGAGATATTTGCATCTTGTTTTCTTTAAAGAGTCTAGTAAGTTAGATCGTTTCTTTTGGCCAATCGAAAAAATAATTTATCGAGTAGCCGGCATTCAAAGTCTTGAAGCGACGGGTTGGAGAAAATATGCATTTTCTTTACTCTCCTTCAATGCCGCTCTTTTAGGAATTTCTTATCTCGTATTAAGATTTCAAAAGTATTTGCCCTTTCATTCCGCGAAAATAGATAATATGGAACCTACGCTTACGTTTAATACAGTGGTCAGCTTTATGACCAATACAAACTTGCAGCATTATAGTGGGGAGACTGGTCTTTCCATTTTATCACAGATGATTTTTGTCACAATGATGATGTTTACGTCTGCGGCAACGGGTTTAGCCGTTGCGATGGCGATGATTCGCGCTCTATCAACAAAAAGCAAAGTGATTGGGAATTTTTTTCAAGATTTCATTCGAGCGAATGTTAGAGTTCTACTTCCTCTTTCCGTTCTAGTTACACTCTGTCTTGTTGCATTGGGCGTACCGCAAACATTCGCTTCTAGTACAACGGTTACTACATTAGAGGGAAAAGTACAAACATTCGCTTTGGGACCTGTAGCTTCACTAGAGTCGATTAAACATTTAGGAACGAACGGTGGAGGATTTTTCGGGGCAAACTCTTCTCACCCTTTTGAAAACCCTAATCCTCTCACGAGTATCATTGAAATTTTGTCTATGTGGTGCATTCCAGCTGCTATTCCTTTTACTTATGGTTTAGCGGTGAAAAACCGGAAACAAGGTTGGGTTTTTTTCGGAACAATGTTGGCCATTTTCCTTGTCTTACTGTCCGTCGAATACTATGCGGAGCAGGCTGGCAATCCGGCGCTTAATAAGTTAGGTTTCTCTTCTTCACAAGGAAATATGGAAGGAAAAGAAGTACGCTTTGGCACTGCGTTGTCCAGTTTGTTTACGACCGTAACGACTTCTGCGACAACAGGATCGGTCAACAATATGCATGACACCCTCACTCCAATAGGTGGCTTAGTTCCACTTTCGTTAATGATGTTAAACAATGTGTTTGGCGGTGATGGTGTTGGTTTTGTCAATATGTTAATGTACGCAATTCTCGCCGTCTTTTTAGCAGGGCTCATGGTTGGACGGACACCGGAATTTTTAGGTCGGAAAATCGAACCGAGGGAATTAAAACTGATTGTGATTGCCTTATTGCTGCATCCATTCATTATTTTGGCTCCATCGGCGATTGCTTTTATGACACATCTAGGGACGGATGCCATTAGCAATCCAGGCTTTCACGCGATTTCGCAAGTAGTATACGAATACACCTCATCAGCGGCTAATAATGGTTCCGGTTTTGAAGGACTAAGAGATAATACTCCGTTCTGGAATATTTCGACCGGGATCGTCATGTTGCTAGGAAGATATATTTCGATCATTGTCATGTTAGCTGTTGCTGGTTCATTGGTTCAAAAACAGCCGGTTCCGGAGACAGTAGGGACATTTCGAACCGATAACTCCACGTTCGGAGTGATTTTGGTTGGTACTGTATTAGTGATCGGAGCATTAACATTCTTCCCTGTCCTTGTATTAGGTCCTATCGCTGAGTTTTTGACGATTCGTTAAAAGGAGGAAGAGATGAGCATGAAATCTGAAATGAAAAAACAGTCTCTCTTTCAAGGTTCCATTATACGACAAGCTATTATGGACAGCTTTAAAAAATTAAATCCGCTTGTGATGATGCGCAATCCGGTCATGTTTGTTGTCGAAATGGGAACCTTTATTATATTGTTAATGCTTTTGATGCCTCATTATTTTGATATACAAAATCGAGGATATGTGTTAGCTGTTTTTATCATCTTGTTGTTCACGATTCTATTTGCTAACTTTGCCGAAGCACTTGCTGAGGGGAGAGGAAAAGCACAGGCTGACTCATTAAAGAAAACGAAATCAGATACAATGGCTAAACGGATCAATCAAAAAGGGGAAATCGAAAAAATTTCTTCAACTCAGTTACGAAAAGGCGATATTGTGCTAGTGGAAACTGGTGATATTATTCCGGGGGATGGAGAAATTATTGAAGGATTAGCGTCTATTGATGAATCCGCGATTACAGGTGAGTCAGCTCCTGTTATTAAAGAAGCGGGGGGAGATTTTAGTTCTGTAACAGGTGGAACGAAGGTAGTAAGTGACTCTATCAAAGTAAAAATCACTGCCGATCCAGGTGATTCATTTTTAGATAAAATGATTTCACTTGTTGAAGGTGCTTCACGACAAAAAACACCGAATGAATTGGCATTAAATACGTTACTTATTACGCTTACTTTCATTTTTTTAATGGTTGTTATCACATTAGTACCCATTTCCAGTTATGTGGGCGTGAAATTACAGATCGTTACCCTGATTGCTTTACTTGTTTGTTTAATTCCAACAACGATTGGAGGGCTTCTTTCCGCTATTGGTATAGCTGGAATGGACCGTGTTACGCGATTTAACGTGTTAGCCATGTCTGGTAAAGCTGTAGAGGCTGCGGGAGATATCAATACCATGATTCTCGATAAAACAGGAACCATCACATTTGGTAACCGGATGGCTTCACAATTTATACCGGTTGGTTCAGCAACAGAGGAAGAAGCTCGTGAAGTGGCGGTTCTCTCATCTTTAAAAGATGAAACACCAGAGGGACGTTCTGTTTTAGAATTGGCAAGAAATCAAGGATTTTCGATTGATGAATCTCAATATGAAAATGCCGAATTTATTCCATTTGCTGCTGAAACGCGGATGAGTGGCATGGATATTAATGGTGTGTCTTACCGTAAGGGAGCGGTGGATGCCATACAAAAACATGTTGAACAATTAGGTGGACAAATTCCTAGTGATTTAAAGGAAAAAAACGATCAAATAGCAAATCAAGGTGGTACACCGTTAGCCGTTTCTGTAGGAGATAAAATTGTAGGGATGATTTACTTGAAAGATACGGTAAAGCCGGGGATGAGAGAGCGGTTTGAAGAACTGCGTAAAATGGGCATTAAGACGATTATGTGTACGGGAGACAACCCATTAACTGCGGCTACCATTGCGAAAGAAGCAGGAGTCGATGATTTTATTGCTGAAAGCAAACCTGAAGATAAAATTCGGGTCATTCGCGAAGAGCAAGCAAAAGGCAATTTAGTGGCCATGACGGGAGATGGGACAAACGATGCCCCTGCTCTAGCGCAAGCAGATGTGGGATTAGCGATGAACAGTGGAACGATAGCTGCGAAAGAAGCCGCCAATATGGTCGATCTTGATTCAGACCCAACTAAAATCATTGAAGTGGTTTCTATTGGGAAACAGTTATTGATGACACGCGGGGCTTTAACCACTTTTAGTATTGCCAATGATATTGCGAAATACTTTGCGATTTTACCCGCTATGTTTACAGTGGCTATTCCTCAAATGAAAGTGTTAAATTTTATGCAGTTGCATTCGCCGACAAGCGCCATTTTATCGGCATTAATCTTTAACGCGATTATTATCCCTTTATTAATTCCATTGGCGATAAAGGGGATTCCTTATAAGCCGATGCCAGCTGCAAAGCTATTGCGTCGAAACTTATTAATCTATGGTTTAGGGGGAGTAGTCGCTCCATTTATTGGTATTAAGCTCATTGATCTTTTTGTCGGGGTATTCGTTTAATAAAGGAGGAATGAGTTCTATGAAATTTATTCGTTTAGCATTTGTGATGATCCTCTTATTCGGTTTAGGATATCCTGTTGTGATGACCGGGATTGCTCAAGTGCTTTTCCCCCATCAGGCAAATGGCAGTATGATCTATAATGATCAAAAACAAGCGGTAGGCTCAGAGTTGATTGGTCAATTGTTCCAAGATCCAAAATATTTTCATGGACGTATCTCTTCCATAAACGATAATGCGGCAGCTTCAGGCTCGCCAAACTATGCTCCATCTAATAAAGAAATGATCCAACGAACAGAAAAGGCAGCTGAAGACTGGTTAAAGAAAAATCCTGGTAAAACGAAAGAAGACGTTCCGTTAGACTTAATCACCAATGCTGGTTCAGGATTGGATCCTGATATTAGTCCTGCCGCAGCTTTCTTCCAAGTTCCTTCTGTAGCAAAAGCTACTGGTTTGTCTGAAGAACAACTGAATCATTTGGTGAAAAAGCATATTGAAGGAAGAATGCTAGGAATTTTTGGAGAACCAAGAGTGAATGTATTAAAACTGAATATGGACTTGCAAAAGATGGTTCAAGACAAGTCTTGACAAGAGGTTCATAAGATATGGATAACGAAAAAAAATACAAAAGAATGAGCCCGGAAGAAATTTTGGAAAAAATTAAAAAGATGAAAAAAGGTCGCCTCAAAATTTATATTGGGGCGGCTCCGGGTGTTGGAAAAACATTTCATATGTTAAGGGATGCACACGACCTCAAAGAAAAAGCGGTGGACATTGTCATTGGATTAGTCGAAACTCATGGTCGTGCTGATACAGAAGCCGAAATCAAAGATCTAGAAATCATTCCAAAAAAAACAATTCATTACAAGGGACGCAAGTTTCAGGAATTAGATGTGGAAGCGATTATGAAACGAAATCCGGATGTCGTCATTATTGATGAGCTACCACATACAAATGTCCCTGGCTCAAAAAATAAAAAACGCTATGAAGATATTCAAGAAATCCTCCAAGCAGGGATTCATGTTTGGACAGCTATGAATATTCAACATTTAGAAAGTGTACAAGACATTGTCCAGCAGGTTACGGGTATACAAGTAAATGAAAGAGTGCCGGACTCCGTTCTAAAAGAAGCAGACGAAATTGAAATCATAGATGTCAGTCCGGAAACGCTCCGTGAACGTATTAAAGAAGGAAAAGTATATAGTGAAGAAAAAATTCAGCAGGCCTTAAATCATTTTTTCCGCAGGGGAAATTTAGTCGCTTTACGTGAGTTGGCATTGCGTGAAATTGCAGATGATATTGATTTGCGGCTAGAAAAAGAAAGAACCGAATTAGGCATTGAAGAACCATCCGGCATACACGAAAAAATTTTAGTATGTGTTAATTACCGACCGAATGCGGAGAAATTAATTCGCCGAGGTTGGCGGATTGCCCATCGTTTAAATGCCGAGCTTTATATTCTTCACATTAAACCATCAGGTTATCAAGATGAAAAAGCCATCCGTGAGTGGAAAAAACTCGCCGAGCAATTTGGTGCCACATTTATTATTCAAGAATCTAAATCAAGAAAGGTGGCTCAACAAATTGTAGAAGTGTCAAGACAATATAAAATAACACAAATCGTTATGGGAATGTCCGCTCGGACGCGGTGGGAAGAGATTTGGAAAGGGTCAATCATTAATGTCATCATGCGAAAGCTCAAATATGTAGATGTTTTCATTGTGTCGGATCGTTAATTGATTATTGAAAGAAACTTAACATGAAAAACTTTAATTGAACATCTGTTTTTTGTCACAACCTGATCGAAATGAAATCGATGCTGTTTTGTTTTTATTCAAAGGAAAGGAAAACAAGAGCTTGACAATCCAATCGTCAGGCTCTCTTTTTCATTTTGAAAAAAATCGATGGACAGCTACACGAGCCCGGGCATCTGAGGGGCAATTGGAATATGTTATTCTGTACTCACAAATGGAGGTGTTATGATGGGCGGAGCTTATGCAGGTGGCTTTGCGTTGATTGTTGTGTTGTTTATTTTGTTGATTATTGTTGGTACGGCTTTCGTTGGTTTCGGTTACTAGTAAGGTGCTTATTGCGAAGAAGTATGTTTGACATTTGGAAAAAGTTTCGACAAAATCGGTTATCAAAATTAAATGTGTTCAAACATTGCCTTGCTTTCTTACTATCCCGGCAGTAGCGTTTTAACGCGAAGTCTGGAAAAAGGTTGAACATTGAATTTCATTATACGGGCTGATTTTTAGAGGCATTCTCTCTGAATCAGCCTGTTGTTTGTATGTCGGTCTTATCATGATCTCATTTTTAAACACGGCTAAGAATTAACCATTCCTCATAGACGCTGATGACTTCTAAAACAGTTTTCATCAACAGTACAAATACATTTTGCAACACGCTAATTGAACGAATGAAATTAAAGAATTCTAAAAAAAAATAATCTTCAAAATTGAGTATTTATGCAACGAAAAAATTCTTTACAATGGAAGTGTGGGCTCTTCCTCTTCCAATCAAGTCGTAAGGATAACCCATCGAACACATACGATTGCTTGGAATTGGATGGATTTGTCTCTCTAAACTTAAAAGGAGAAATCAATGGATTCATTACTTTTTACATTTCAAAAGATGAATGCGAAATTATATCGTTGGACAGTATGGAAGAAAATAAAGGCATTGGAACTTCTTTGCTGAATCGTATTGAACTTTTTGCTAAAGAACAAAATTGTAAGAAGATGAAACTTATTACGACTAATGATAATTTGAGAGCCATCCGTTTTTATCAAAAAAGAGGATATCAATGTATAAAGGTTATCCCAAATGTTGTGAATATCGCGAGAAAGAGAAAGCCTGAAATCCCCCTTATGAATCCCGAGAACCATATACCTATACGTGACGAATTTTTGTTCGTAAAAGAAATACAATAAATCAAAACTTAATGCAGTGAAATGTTCAACCATTCTAAGTTAGCGCATCGTTGTCCGTAGTCGTTCCGTATCGAACATGGACAAGCACAACCATGTGGATCATTGAAAAAGGCATTGACTTTAGTCCATAGATTCACTATAATTTGTTCAAAAGTTTCTTTTTTTCATTTATTCACAACAAACTGTAAATAATGAATATTTCACTCTTATCAAGAGCGGCGGAGGGATTAGGCCCAATGAAGCCCGGCAACCTTCAAGCAGTACTGCTTGAAAAGGTGCTAAGTCCTACAGATCTTGTATACAGATCTGAAAGATAAGAGGAGGAGTCCATCAACGTCCTCTTCTTAAGAAGAGGACGTTTTTCATTTAGAGCCGTTTTGTTTGTATCGAGGAGTATCAACGAAGGGTTGCAATAAAAATCATTCTAGACTGATGTGAAGGAGGAGCAAACATGACAGAGAAAATTAAAGCAGCCATTTTGGGTTTTGGTACAGTGGGACAAGGAGTTTATCAATCGATTCAATCCCATCAAAGTCGGCTGAAACAGCTGCTTGGGAAAGAAGTGGAAGTTGCGGGAATCTTGATTCAACATCCGGAAAAAGAACGGGATGTAGATGAGTCTGTGATCGTTACGACCCAATTTGAAGACATTTTGGCGATTCCGGGCTTGCAAGTGATATTTGAAGCTATAGTGGGAGAAGAGCCGGGCCATACTTATTTATCAATGGCAATAGAAAAAGGTATCCACGTCATCACTGCCAATAAAGTCATGTTTGCCCGCCACGGTCAGGAACTGTTAAAGAAAGCAAAAGAAAACGGCGTTCAAATAGGTTTTGAAGCGACGACTGCCGGTGGAACTCCGATTCTTCAAACGCTTGCGCTGTTAAGGGTCAATGAAGTGGAAGAAATACAAGGAATATTAAATGGAACTTCCAATTTTATTTTATCGGAAATGAGAGAAAAGAAAATCAGTTTTCATGAAGCGTTAAAAGACGCTCAAGCAAGAGGTTATGCAGAGGCTGATCCGGCCAATGATATTGAAGGGACCGATGCTTTTTATAAGCTCTTGATATTAAGCAACGTTGGCTGGGGAATCCAGCCTGACTGGGAAACGATTGAAAAACAAGGAATTACTCATATCACAAGCGAAGTAATAGAAATTGCCGATCAATTGCGATGTCGCGTAAAGCATGTAGCGGATATAAAAAAAGAAGGAAGCCATTTGAAAGGTTTTGTCAAGCCTGTCTTTGTACCGTCGACGCATCCATTTTACGGTGTAGAAGGAGTGGAGAATGCTGTTTCCTTCCAAGGAAGCTTAATTGGCAGAGTGACCATTCAAGGCCCCGGTGCCGGAAAGTATCCAACTGCAAGCGCCATGGTAGAAGATTTAATTCATGTTCTCAAACAAACTTCAGTAGGGAAAAAACCTTGTTTTTCCCATACCTCTTCCAATACTGCTGAAACGGAATGGGTTGTATTGACGGAACAACCTCTATCTGAGCCAAATGTCGAAATAAAACATACAGGCAAGACCGCTTCAGTCTATTATTATGATATCGCCGCCACAAGGGAAACGATAGAGCAATGGCATCAAAAGGAAACAATCCTGCAAAGCTTTGAAGTGTTAAATGAACTGGCGCTTGAACCAAGGAATGCCAGCTTAGGGGCTGTTATATCCGGAGTTTCCATATAAAAATGTTTTCTGGCAGCCGAACCTTTCTCTTCATAACTTGTCCTTTCCGTGAATATAGATAATGACACGAACGTCAGGCTTAGCTCGAACCTCAAAAAGAGGAGAAGGCTTTTGGACAGGAGGATGTATGAGTGATGAAGAGAAAATGGGCTGCTCTTCTTGTGTCGTGCTCTTTTTTAACGGGTGCAGGGAGCACTTATGCAGGATTGAAAATTTGGGATCAGAGGGCGCCGCAAGAAAGCCGGGAGCCTGGCCAAACAGGCGAGGCGTCTTACAAACTTCCGGATGAACTCCATAAAGTGGAAGTGGCGTATGAATTGATTTCAAAAAAATACGTGAAGAAGGTGAACAGCGGTCAGCTGGTGGAAGGGGCCATTTCTGGAATGCTGGCTGCTTTGAAAGACCCTTATTCCGTTTATATGGATGCTGAAACCGCTCACCAGTTTAATGATTCTTTGGACTCTGCTTTTGAAGGGATCGGGGCTGAGATCACCGTTAGAAACGGAAAAGTATTCATCGTTTCGCCCTTGAAAGATTCACCGGCGGAAAAGGCAGGTTTAAAGCCGAACGATCAGATTATTAAAGTCAATGGCAAAAACGTAGAGGGGTTGGATTTATATAAGGCGACTGAAAAAATCCGCGGAAAAAAGGGAACATCCGTCACGTTGGAAGTGAGAAGAGATGGGGCGGCAAAACCGTTGACATTTAAAGTGAAAAGGGGCGAAATACCGATTCAAACGGTGAATGGAAAAATCAAGAAAGAACATGGAAAACGAATAGGATATATCGAAATTACCTCTTTTTCGGAAGAAACGGGAAAAGACTTTAAAAAGAAATTAAAGCAGTTAGAGAAAGAACACATCAAAGGACTTGTTCTCGATGTTCGGGGCAATCCAGGAGGATTATTGACAAGCGTTGAAGAAATTTTAAAAGAACTCGTTACGGATCATAAGCCGTACTTGCAAATCGAAGAACGATCCGGAAAGAAAGTGGAATATTATTCAACGACCAAAAAAGCTAAACCTTATCCGATTGTGGTCCTTACAGATGGCGGAAGCGCTTCTGCATCTGAGATCTTAGCCGCAGCACTGAAGGAGGCAGAAGGATATACTTTAATCGGACAAAAGACATTTGGCAAAGGAACGGTTCAGCAAGCGGTTCCCCTCAGTGACGGCAGCAATATTAAATTAACGACTTATAAATGGCTGACGCCAAACGGCAATTGGATTCATCATAAAGGGATTGAACCTAACATTGTGGTGAAGCAGCCTGACTATTTCTACGTTCATCCTCTTCAAATAGAAAAACCGCTAAAGAAAGATATGAATACCGATCAAGTCAAAAACGCCCAAGAAATGCTGGATGGACTGGGATACGCTCCCGGACGGACCGATGGCTATTTTAGCGCTCAAACGGAAAAAGCGGTTCGCGCCTTTCAAATGGAAAATCGAATAAAAGTGAACGGACAAATTGATAAACAGACAGCGCAAATGCTGGAGACTAAAATCATGGAAGCGATGAAAAAAGATAAAAATGATTTGCAGCTGAATGTGGCGCTAAAGGTTGTCAGCGATGATGAAAAAATTGGCAAAACTAAATGACATTTAAGGTTTTGTCTATTGATATCTGGTTTATGTAATATAGAAATAGTTTTGGCCGTAAACGGTTGTTCTTTTCCTGCTATTGTCCAGAACGTGTGACGGGAGAACTTCATGAAAAGAATTTGCGGCGAAAGAGAAGTCCGCTATGATTTCATTATGATCTTTGTGTAATTTTATATGTGTTTTCATCATTCATTTGATACAATGAGATTACAGTCAAAACGGTGAGACGGAAGAAAGGATGGTGGTTTCCTATTGATACAAGATATTCTGCTTGAATTGGCAAAAGGCTTTGGTAAACTTTTTCTCCATCCGCTTTTTTATTTTTCTTTCATCTTCTCTGTCTGTATTGGATTATGGCGGGTAAAAAGAGAACGGAAAGATTTTGATATCAGTGTATACGATATATACCACGAATTGCGCATGTTGCTTCCGGCCGGATTGGTCGCCGGGGTCATTATTTCCGCCTGTACGCTGGCTCTTGGTGTTGAAGTGTCATGGTTTTCATGCGCTCTGTTAGCCACGACCACTCTGCTGCTTAGCTTTTTCAGGGCCCGGTTTTTATCGCCGGCATGGATTTTTGGCGGTGCGGCCATTCTGTATTATGTGGCGAAAGCAGCTGGCATGGGTCTGCCTAATGCTGATTCCACCGTTTCAGAACCGCTCGTATTTGTATCGCTCTCTGTTCTTGCGGGGCTTCTTCTTATAGGGGAAGGGGCGCTCATTTATCGAAATGCTTGGCGGGACACTTCGCCAAGACTTGTCCAAAGTCCGCGGGGATTGACGGTGGGCGCTCACTATTCTCAACGTACGTGGCTCATTCCTGTGTTTTTATTGCTACCTGCTGATCATATTCGTTCTTCTTTTGATTGGTGGCCGTTCTTTTCCATTGGAGCACAATCATTCACGTTGTTTTTCTTTCCTTTTTTAATAGGGTTTGAACGGACGATGACGGCTTCTATTCCGGAGAGGGCGTTGAAGGAAACGGGCAGAAAGGTGATTTGGCTCGGTGTGTTTACCTTATTGCTTGCCTTCGTGTCTCATTGGGTCCCGGTCATAAGCTATGCAGCCTTGATCTTTGCTTTTGCCGGTCGGTTGGCGATTTCCTATTTTGACCACAATCGGCAAAAAAGTCAGCCCCATTTTTTTACGCCCAGTACGAAAGGTGTTTTGATTTTGGGGGTTCTCCCCTTTACACCCGCTCATAAAATGGGACTGAAAAGCGGGGAAATTATCCGTAAAACGAACGGAGTGGAAGTCAACAGCGAGAAAGAATTTTATGAAGCGCTTCAACGCAACCGTGCATTTTGCAAATTGGAAGTGTATGATGTGAACGGCCAAGTTCGCTTTGCCCAAAGTTCTTTATATGAAGGCGAACACCATGAACTTGGGTTAATTTTCATTGATGAAGAAAGACATATAAACGGGTCAGCTGTATCATAGCAGTTGTTTCCCGCGATAAAGAGAGGCCTCCTTTTTAGCGAAATGTTCTTCGTAACATGAAAAGGGCGGTCTTTTTTCATCCGTCAGATTGAGGAATGGCGCCTGCCGTAACCGAGATGAGACGGGCATTGGTCCGGTAACGATCTCCATAATGATTCGATGGTTCATCCATTTTAGTGGAAACTTTCAACAAAAATTGATACAATCATTCGCAATATACTTTTTAAGGAGGATGGACGATGGGAGTACACAACTACTTTAAAAGTTTATCAGACTTAGAAAATCTGTTTCGTTGTCCGGGAAAGTTTAAATATCAAGAGCACACGGTTGCAGCCCATTCTTTTAAAGTGACGAAAATTGCCCAATTTTTAGGAACGGTAGAAGAAGCGCATGGCGAAAAAGTAGATTGGAAAGCGTTGTATGAAAAAGCGCTCAACCATGATTATGCGGAATTGTTTACCGGCGATATAAAAACGCCTGTGAAATACGCTTCTAATGAATTAAAAGAGCTATTTTCACAAGTGGAGGCGCAAATGACGAAGAAATTTGTGGAAAAAGAATTTCCTGAAGAATTTCAATCGATTTATCTGGAACGGTTTCAAGAAGGGAAAGATGATACATTAGAGGGGAGAATTTTATCAGTGGCGGATAAAATTGATTTACTCTATGAATCGTTCGGGGAAATCCAAAAAGGAAATCCGGAACCGCTATTCCGCGAAATTTATCAGGAAGCTTTGTCCACTATTATGGAGTTTAAAGATATGAATTGCGTTCAATACTTTTTGAAGGAAATCGTGCCTGATTTATTATCGGAGACATACATTCCGCAAAGTGAACTGGAACAAATGACAGAAGATATTATTTTCAAAAAACAAAATCCGTCTGAATAAACAGAAAGCAGTAATTTTTTGTTAATGACTTTTCAGTTTATTCTGTATGTTATATGATGAATACCAGAATGGTGCCAAAGGGGTGTGGATATGGAAGGGAAAATATTGTTGGCAATGTTTGTTCCCGGATTACTGGTGCTGCTGTTTGCACGTATCACGTATAATGAAGTCATTGGACTGGTTTTAACTGTCGCCTTAATAGCTGCTTCCGCTTACAAAGGATATACTCATACGTGGCCTTTGGTGATCATTGATGCCGCTTCTTTAACGGCTGGATTTTGGTTATCGAACTATTGGAAAAGAAGTCAAAAGAAAAGCGCTTAGGAACTATTGCTGATCATTCCTGGCGCTATTTTTTTTTGCTGCTGAGGTTGCATTAATAGGCAGATTTTGAGCTTTAAACGAGACGCTACGGCCTTTTGATCCCGCGTGATCAGACAGCGGACTCCCACTGATAGAAGTTCACCAATGAAAGACAGTGTAATAACCTCTGATTGAAAACATCTTTTTTCAATTGTTTTTTTGAATATGTTTATCGCATAAAAAAGCAGCTTACTTTTTTTGGCTGCTTTTTTGATTGTTTTTGTTCTTGGCCTTTTTTTTATACAGTCTAATGACTTGCTTTATGATGTACACGATAAAAAAGAGGGCAAGTGTGATAAACTCTTCTTTTTCCATTTTCCGAAAGGGATCAAGCGTTTTTAAAAACGCATTTTGATATCGATACCCTAACAGTAAATCGAGTGAAAAAATTAAAGCGAAAAGAACCGCGATGATTAAAAGAACGGTAAAAATGACCTTCATGATGACATCCTCACAACATATGTTTTCTTTATTTTTCTCTATTTTGTCCCAGATCATGTAAGAAAAAAAGTTCGTATAATCTCCACGGTATATGCGGGAAACTACAGATACATCCATTTTTTGAAAACGAGGGATTATGATGGGATTGTTTAAGAAAATGTTCTTTCATAAAGGCAAAAAGAACAAACAGAAAAAACAGGTGAGTAAAAAACAAGAGCAATTAGGACAATCCAAAAATGTGCCAAAAGGAGATATAGAGAAATCGCTTGCGACCAATATAGATGTCATCAAAGAAACAACGGGCAACAGCAGCGATATCATTGTTCGTGTCATCAAAATGGGGCGAGAAGCGGATATCACAGCTGCCATTATTTATACGGAAGGGCTTGTAGACGATCTGACCGTAAAAGACTTTTTGATAGAATCGGCCATGAAAGATACGAACGAACAAAATTTGGAAAACCCGAACTTAGCGCTTCAGGTATTGAAAGAAAAAATTTTACCGATCGGAGAAGTGAAGGAATTAGATTGTTGGGAAGATTTGTTTACCAATTTAATGACGGGACAAACGATCATCCTGGTAGATGGCGTTTCTAAAGCGTTAACGGCTAATACAAGAGGAGGGGAAAAGCGGCAAATAGCGGAGCCGGTCACGGAAATCTCCATTAGGGGGCCAAAGGACAGTTTTACGGAAACGATCCGAACAAACACGGCCTTAATCAGAAGAAGGATTAAAAATCCGAATTTATGGATGGAATCCATGAAAATTGGCAAAGTGACGCAGACAGATGTAGCGATTATGTATATTAAAGGAATTGTCAATGAAAAAGTGGTAGAGGAAGTCAGGATTAGACTAAAACGGATTAATATCGATAGTATTCTGGAGACCGGCTACATAGAACAGCTGATTGAGGAGAAAACGTTTACTACGTTTCCGACGTTGTTTCATACCGAAAGACCGGATGTGGCGGCGGCTAATCTATTGGAAGGAAGAGTAGCGATATTGGTGGATGGCACACCGTATGTTCTCTTGGCGCCGGCCGTTTTTATCCAGTTTTTTCAGGCAGTGGATGATTATTATGGCAGATTTGACCTTAGTTCCGCCCTCCGTTTTTTACGAGTGCTGATTTTTTTTATTTCTCTCGTAGGTCCGGCTATCTATATTGCAGCGACTACTTTTCATCAGGAAATGATACCGACCCCTCTTGTGATTGCGCTTGCGGCTCAGCGTGAATCGGTTCCTTTTCCGGTGTTTGTGGAAGCAATGATTATGGAAGTAACGTTTGAAATTTTGCGCGAAGCCGGGGTCAGGCTTCCGCGGGCAATCGGGCAAACGGTATCGATTGTGGGAGCGATTGTCCTTGGTCAATCAGCGGTACAAGCAGGATTTGTATCACCAGCTATGCTCATTGTCGTTTCGATAACAGCAATTGCCAATTTTGCGACCCCTGCTTATGCTATCGCAATATCGGCTCGATTGATTCGTTTTATCATTATGGTGATGGCGGCGACATTCGGATTTTACGGCTGTTTAATGGGAATACTGGTGATGGTCATTCATTTATGCAGCCTTCGCTCTTTTGGGGTGCCGTATATGACTCCGATTGCTCCTTTTATTCCGGCTAATTTTGGTGACACCTTAGTTCGCAAGCCAATCTGGGAATTTAAAGAGAGACCACGGCTCATTAGCCAATCGAACATTACAAGAGCGGGTGAACATCAACGGCCACAGCCGCCAGATAATTCCTATTCTCAGAAAGAGAATGAAAAAGGTGAAAAAAATGATTCGTAAGCGGTCCTTATTGCTCATGATAGTATGTGTGCAACTTCTCCTTTCGGGGTGTTGGAGCAAGCGTGAACTGACCGATCTGGCGTTGGTGTTGGCGTTCGGCATCGATATGACAAAGGATGGAAAATATGAGGTCAGCATGCAAATTGTCAATCCCGGAAATGTGGCCGGGGCTGCCCAGCAAGGTGGCGGAGGAGGCCAAGGACTGCCGATAGTCGTGTATCATCAAAAAGGTGATAACATCATTGAAGCTGTCAGAAAAGCTTCTACAATGATTTCAAGGCGCTTGTACTTTTCTCATACGAATATGCTGGTTATAGGAGAAAAAGTAGCAAAAAAAAATATACCTGTTATTCTGGAGGCCATCGAAAGAGACCAACAATTTCGAAACACAACTACGTTGGTGGTTGCAAAAGGAACAAAGGCGCAGACCATTTTAGAAACTTTGACGCCAATTGATAAAATTCCCGCTGATCAAATTCGCAAAACGCTGACGACTTCCGAGTCAATATGGAGTGAAACTTTCCCAACCAAAATTGCTGATGTCATTCAACAATTGATTTCCCCGGGGAAACAACCGGTCGTTCCAGGGATTGAGCTGGACCATATTAGTGATCAAAGAGGGACGATGGAGAACCTGCAAAAAACACGTCCTGAGAGTAATATCAATTTAAGCGGATTAGCCATGATTAAAGATGGAAAATTAAAAAAATGGGTATACGGCAAAACAGCGCGGGGAGTGACTTGGGCGCTGGGAAAAATGCGGGCCACGAGTGTAAGCGTCGATTGGGGTGGAAGAAAAAAAGCTCTTTCCTATGAAGTGATTCGGGACAAAACAAAGCTGACAGCCAAAGTGAAAAACGGAAAACCGGTAGGGTCCGTCTTGGTGAAAGTGGAAGGCGATATTGGAGAAATGCTCGTCCCGGTTGATATCACGAACTTACGAGTCATACAAAAAATAGAGAGGCAAACCAATAGAGAAATTGAAAGAGAAATTGAGCGAGCGATCAAAATCGCTCAACGGAACCACACGGATATTTTCGGCTTTGGCGATGCGATCCATAGGCACGATCCGAAGTTTTGGAAAAGGGTACACACGAAGTGGAGCGATGATTATTTCCCAACTATGAACATAAAGGTTGAAGTGAGAACGCACATACGGCGTTCAGAATTGCGGACAAAATCATTCCTGTCCACTATTAAAGAAGAAAAAAGGCGGTGATCCATGAATGGAGAAGGCAAAAATAGACGGCCTCCAGTTATTCATTCTCATTTTTTTATTTGAAATGGGAAGTGCCATTGTCCTCACTTTAGGCGGCCAGGCTAAGCAAGATGCTTGGATGACGATATTAGGTGGGTTGTTAGGAGGACTGCTTTTATTTCTTGTCTACCATCGCCTTTATCTGTATTTTCCCGGCAAGACTCTGGCCACTTATGTACAAGACCTTTTAGGGACGTTTGTAGGGAAAGTCATAGGCTTTGTCTATGTGATTTATTTTCTTTATTTAGCAGCGAGAGTGCTGCGCGATTTCGGGGAATTAGTGGCAACATTTGCTTATCCTGACACGCCTGTGCTGATCATTAATGCTATAATGATGGCGACCATTTTATATGCCCTCAACAAAGGAATAGAAGTGATTGCGAGAACAAGCGAATTATCTTTTGTGGCCCTTTATTTGCTCGCGGTTTCAGGATTTATATTGGTGGTCATTTCCGGTTTAATCAAACTGGAGAATTTACAGCCGATGTTGGAAAACGGGATTCGGCCTGTGTTGAAAACAATCGTTACGCAAACAATGTATGTACCATTTGGCGAAATCGTTGTTTTCACCATGTTGCTGCCGTATTTAAACAAGCCCGAAAAAGGAAAAATCATTGGATTAACGGCGATTACACTCAGTGGAATTAATTTAACCATCGTAAGTGTCGTCAATGTCGCCGTGCTAGGGGTGGATGGTTTTTCAAGGGCGACTTTTCCTCTGTTAGCAACCATCCAGCTAATCGAAGTGGCTGATTTTTTGGAACGACTGGATATCTTTTTTTTGATCGCATTAGTGATTGGCGGTTTTATTAAAGTTAGTCTGTGTCTCTATGCCGCCTCCATCGGGATTGCGGAAATTTTTCGGATCTCTGATTATAAAAAGCTATTGTATTTGCTGGTTCCGATCTTGATCATTGCATCGCTATCCATTGCCGATAATTTTTTTGAGCACATGAAAGAGGGGCTGGATTTAGTTCCCCTCGTTTTACACTTGCCGCTTCAAGTTGTCATTCCTATTTTTTTACTCATCATCGCCTTTTTTAAAAATAGAAAAAAACAAAAAAATAGGTAAGCAACAGAACAAACGGGAAAGGATTCAGCGGAATCGTGAAGATTGGCTTCTTTGCGCTGAGTATTGAATTTCTTTATGGAAAAGAAAATTTTATGCTTAAAAGAGTGATCAATGCCATTGATTGCTTTTATTTTTTATCCATTTTCTTTGAATCGAAACGAAAATTTGTTCGCATATAATTGGTGAAAGGGAAGGGAATTGTGGTAGAATGAGTTATAACCAGATAAAGGATTGTCTATCACTGTTCACCTTATGTGATCGTTTATATATATAAAACAGCCATTAAGGAAGAGATTCTTCTTTTTCGGCTGATAAATGCTGTCAATATAGGGGGGGATCTTGCGAGTGGAAAATCGCTTCGAACTTGTTTCGAAATATCGTCCGCAAGGCGATCAGCCGAAAGCCATTCAACAGCTGGTAAAAGGAATACGGGAAGGAAAGAAGCATCAAACGCTTCTTGGTGCAACAGGAACAGGCAAAACGTTCACGATTTCGAATGTGATTAAAGAAGTGAATAAACCGACATTGGTCATCGCTCATAATAAAACGTTAGCGGGACAATTATACAGTGAGTTTAAAGAATTTTTCCCGAATAATGCAGTGGAATATTTCGTTAGTTATTACGACTATTATCAACCGGAAGCGTATGTACCGCAGACGGATACGTATATAGAAAAAGATTCCAGCATCAATGATGAAATTGACAAATTGCGGCACTCTGCTACTTCCGCTCTGTTTGAACGGCGAGATGTCATTATCATTGCCAGCGTCTCCTGCATTTACGGTTTAGGTTCGCCGGAAGAATACCGGGATTTGGTCGTGTCTTTGCGTGTTGGTATGGAGATGGAGCGGGACCACCTTCTCCGTCGACTCGTGGATATCCAATACGAGCGCAATGACATTAACTTTCAGCGTGGGACCTTTCGTGTACGCGGCGATGTAGTCGAAATATTCCCCGCTTCCCGGGATGAGCACTGTATCCGAGTTGAGTTTTTTGGAGATGAAATCGACCGCATCCGCGAAGTCAATGCACTGACAGGAGAAATTCTTGGCGAACGGGAACATGTGGCTATCTTCCCTGCTTCTCACTTCGTCACGAGAGAAGAAAAAATGAAGATGGCCATTCGCAATATTGAAATCGAGCTGGAAGAACGTTTAAAAGAGCTGAGAGACCAAGGAAAATTGCTGGAAGCGCAAAGACTGGAGCAGCGAACTCGATATGATTTGGAAATGATGAGGGAGATGGGATTTTGTTCCGGAATAGAAAACTATTCCCGGCATTTGGCGTTAAGACCGCCGGGCTCCACTCCTTATACGCTTCTTGATTATTTTCCGGATGATTTTTTAATCGTGGTCGATGAATCGCATGTGACATTACCGCAAATTCGTGGAATGTTCAACGGGGATAGAGCAAGAAAGCAAGTCCTGGTGGATCACGGTTTCCGGCTGCCGTCTGCTTTGGACAACCGTCCTTTAACGTTTGAAGAGTTTGAGAAGCATATTAACCAAATTGTGTACGTATCAGCTACTCCGGGTCCTTACGAGATGGAACATTGCCCGGAAATGGTGGAACAAATCATCCGGCCGACCGGTTTGCTGGATCCGACCATCGATGTCCGCCCGATCGAAGGGCAAATTGATGATTTGCTTGCCGAAATTCAAGAAAGAACGAAAAGAAATGAACGAGTGCTTGTGACCACTTTAACAAAGAAAATGGCAGAAGACTTGACGGATTATTTGAAAGAAGTCGGCATAAAAGTGCAATACTTGCATTCGGAAGTAAAGACGTTGGAACGGATTGAAATCGTCCGCGATTTACGACTCGGAAAATTTGATGTACTGGTCGGGATCAATTTATTAAGAGAAGGATTGGACATTCCGGAAGTTTCTCTTGTGGCGATTTTGGATGCCGACAAGGAAGGATTTTTGCGGTCGGAACGCTCTTTAATTCAAACGATTGGCCGCGCCGCTCGAAATGCAAACGGCCACGTCATCATGTATGCCGACCATATTACCGATTCGATGGAAAAAGCCATTTCGGAAACAAAACGACGCCGTGCCATTCAGGAAGCGTACAATAAAGAGCATGGAATTACTCCCAAAACGATTCAAAAAGGCATTCGCGATGTCATTCGGGCTACTTATGCTGCGGAAGAAAAAGAAACGTACGAAAAATCTCCTAAGAAAAAATTATCTGCGGAAGAAAAGAATCGTTTGATTGCCAGTCTCGAAACAGAAATGAAAGAGGCAGCCAAAGCACTAGATTTCGAACGGGCTGCCCAGCTGCGTGATGCGATTTTAGAGTTAAAAGCGGAAGGATGACCATCATGGGAAAAGATCAAATCATTGTTAAAGGAGCACGAGCCCATAATCTGAAAAATATTGACGTTACCATTCCAAGGGATCAATTGGTTGTTTTAACCGGGCTATCGGGTTCTGGAAAATCTTCTTTGGCGTTCGATACGATCTATGCGGAAGGCCAAAGAAGGTATGTTGAATCTTTGTCTGCTTATGCACGCCAGTTTCTCGGACAAATGGACAAGCCGGATGTAGACGCCATCGAGGGGCTGTCGCCGGCTATTTCCATTGATCAAAAAACGACCAGTCGAAATCCCCGCTCTACTGTGGGAACCGTAACCGAAATATACGACTATTTGCGTCTGTTATTTGCCCGTATCGGCCATCCGATTTGCCCTAACCATGGCATCGAAATTACTTCTCAAACGATTGAACAAATGGTGGACCGCATTATGGAATATCCTGAACGGACGAGACTGCAAATCCTTGCTCCAGTGGTATCCGGGAAAAAAGGAACGCATGCCAAAACGCTGGAGAATATGAAGAAACAAGGGTATGTACGTCTTCGCGTCGATGGGGAAATGCGGGATGTGGAGGAAGACATTCAATTAGATAAGAATAAAAAGCATTCGATTGAAGTGGTGGTAGACCGCATTGTCGTGAAAGACGGAATTCACTCCCGTTTGGCCGATTCTTTAGAAGCCGCACTGAAACTAGGGGAAGGAAAAGTCATTATCGACGTCATCGGACAAGAAGAACTGTTATTCAGTGAACATCATGCATGTCCGTATTGCGGTTTTTCGATCGGCGAATTGGAGCCGCGCATGTTTTCGTTTAACAGTCCATACGGTGCCTGTCCGACTTGCGACGGATTAGGGTCCAGATTAAAAGTGGACGTTGATCTTGTCATTCCGGATTGGAATTTGAGTTTGCGCGAGAACGCGATTGCACCTTGGGAACCTACCAGCTCTCAATATTACCCGCAGCTTTTAAAGGCGGTGTGCGATCATTACGGCATTGATATGGATATACCCGTCAAGGATATACCGAAGCCGCTTTTAGACAAAATTTTATATGGATCAGATGGTGAGAACATTTATTTTCGTTATGAGACCGATTTCGGCCAAGTTAAGGAGAATTATATCGAGTTTGAAGGCGTGATCCCGAATGTTGAGCGCCGTTATCGAGAGACGACATCTGATTATATACGCGAGCAAATGGAAAAATACATGGCTCATCAAAAATGCCCGACTTGCAAAGGGCATCGTTTAAGGAAAGAGGCCTTGGCTGTCAAAATCGACGGTCTTCATATCGGAGAAGTCACTCAATTTTCCATTAAGGAAGCGAAAAAGTTTTTTGACAATCTCACATTGACGGAAAAGGAAAAGAAAATTGCCCATTTGATTTTGCGTGAGATCAGCCAACGGCTTGGTTTTCTGGATAATGTCGGCCTCGATTATTTGACGTTAAGCCGTGCGGCCGGAACGCTTTCAGGCGGCGAGGCGCAGCGTATTCGTTTAGCCACTCAGATCGGTTCTCGACTGACGGGTGTTTTATATATATTGGATGAACCGTCTATTGGGCTGCATCAGCGTGACAATGATCGATTAATCGAAACGCTGAAAGAAATGCGGGACATTGGCAATACATTAATCGTTGTAGAACATGACGAAGATACGATGTTAGCCGCCGATTATTTAATCGATGTCGGGCCGGGAGCAGGCGTCCACGGAGGAGAGATCGTATCAGCGGGCACGCCTGAGGAAGTGATGAAAGATCCTAACTCGCTTACGGGCCAATATTTATCCGGGAAAAAGTTTATTCCGCTGCCGCAGGAACGGCGAAAACCGGATGGCCGTTTTATTGAAATCACTGGAGCGAAAGAAAACAATTTAAAAAATGTGAAAGTGAAGTTTCCGTTAGGCGTATTTATCGCTGTCACCGGCGTGTCGGGATCCGGAAAAAGCACCCTTGTCAATGAGATTCTTTACAAGGCGCTTGCTCATAAGCTGTACCAAGCAAAACAAAAGCCGGGTCAGCATAAAGAAGTGAAAGGCATTGAGCATTTGGATAAAGTGATCGAAATTGACCAATCCCCTATTGGACGCACTCCGCGATCCAATCCGGCCACCTATACAGGCGTTTTTGATGATATCCGCGATGTGTTTGCCCGAACAACGGAAGCGAAGATGCGTGGATATAAGAAAGGACGTTTCAGCTTTAATGTGAAAGGCGGACGCTGTGAAGCTTGCCGTGGGGATGGCATTATCAAAATCGAAATGCATTTCCTTCCGGATGTCTATGTTCCTTGCGAAGTTTGCCATGGAAAGAGATACAACAGGGAAACGCTCGAAGTGAAATATAAAGGTAAAAACATTGCAGATGTATTGGATATGACGGTGGAAGATGCGCTTGAATTCTTTGAAAACATTCCGAGAATCAAGCGTAAACTGCAGACGATTGCTGATGTCGGCCTCGGCTATATCAAACTGGGGCAGCCAGCTACCACATTGTCGGGAGGGGAAGCACAGCGTGTCAAGCTTGCCTCCGAATTGCATCGCCGTTCTACCGGAAGAACGTTTTATATTTTGGACGAGCCGACGACAGGATTGCATGTGGATGATATTGCTCGGCTTCTAAAGGTCCTTCAGCGGCTTGTGGAAAACGGTGATACGGTGCTTGTGATTGAACATAACCTGGATGTGATCAAAACAGCCGATTATATTATTGACTTAGGACCTGAAGGCGGCGATAAAGGCGGTACGATCGTGGCCACCGGAACGCCTGAAGAAGTGGCTGAGGTGGAACAATCGTATACTGGAAAATATTTAAAGAAAATTTTAAAACGCGACCAGGAGCGTATGAAACAAAAAATAGCTGAACACGAACATGCGACTTCTTAATAATTGCAGCGGAAGGGTGCTCCCTTCCGCTGTTTTGATACTGGTATAGATAACTAGACGAATAAAAGGTAATATAAAGATGTAAACGCTTTAATTTCCTTTTACTGTTAGAAAAGGGGGAGTTAGATGCGAGTCGTAAAAGTAGCCAACTATGAGGAAATGAGCCAAAAAGCCGCGGAATGTATCATTCGCCAAGTGAAAGAAAAACCTGATTCGGTTCTCGGGCTGGCCACGGGTGGAACCGTGATCGGAACGTATCAATTATTGGCAAAAGACCATCAGAAGAACGGAACGAGTTATCGACAGATTCTGACGGTTAATTTGGATGAATATATTGGAATAAGCCCTGAACACGAGCAAAGCTACCATTTTTATATGAAAAAAAGGCTGTTTGATCATATCCAAATTCCGCCTGAAAACACTTATTTGCCTGATGGACAAGCGGAAGATCTTGAAGAAGAATGCAAAAGGTATGACGAGCGGATCGAAAGTCTTGGCGGCATTGATCTGCAGCTTCTTGGCATCGGTGTGAATGGCCATATCGGTTTTAACGAACCGGGTACGCCTTTTGATTCCAAAACCCATATTGTTGAACTGTCGGAATCGACCCGAAAGGCTAATGCGAGATTTTTCAACACCCTTGAGGAAGTTCCGAAGAAAGCTATTACGATGGGAATAGAAACGATCATGAAGAGTAAGAAGATTTTACTGTTAGCTTCCGGATTGAAAAAAGCGCCTATTATTCGCAAACTTTTTCAGGAGGGAATAACGGAAGAGATTCCTGCTTCTGTTTTAAAAAAACATGAGAATGTGGTGCTGATTGCGGATGAAGAAGCGCTTTCTCTTGTTGATCCTGTATGGGTGGAGACGGAGGTGGAATTTTGAACATTGATAAAAACTCTCCGCTTCCGATCTATTATCAATTAGAAAAAGCCATTAAAGAATGGATTGAACAAAAAGAACTGGTTCCGGGTGACGTCATTCCGTCGGAAAGGGAGTTTGCGGAAATGTATTCCATTAGCCGAATGACGGTGAGACAAGCGATCAATCATTTGGTGAATGAAGGATACTTAATACGCAAGAGGGGAAAAGGCACGTTTGTGGCAGAAAGAGAAAAGGCAAAAAAGATGAGAATGAGGAGTTTGATAAGTTTTTCGGAAGATATGAAACAAAGAGGATTGCAGCCGAAAGCAAAAGTGTTAGAATTTAAAGTGTTGCCTGCGGAGCCCCTTTCTGCGAAAAAACTTCATATTAAGGAATATGCCCCGATTTATAAGGTCATAACGATTCGATCAGCGGATCAGGAGCCAATGGCGTTTGAAACATCCTATATGCCGGTTTCTTTAATGCCGACATTAACGAAGGAAGCAGTCGAAAAATCTTTATATGATTATATGGAAAAAACGTTAATGTTGAGAATAGACAGAGCATCGCAAACGTTAGAGGCGGCTGCAGCAAAAAAGACGGTGGCGGAAATGTTGAAAATAGAAGAAAATGATCCTGTTTTATTAGTCAAAAGGGTCAGCTATTTAGAAGATGGACGTCCCTTTGAGTTTGTTGATTCTGTTTACCGCGGTGATCGTTATCAATTTTGTACAGAGATGATCAGGGTATAGAGAGGATTGAGGAGGATTTTTTATGCTCAGTTTTTTACAAAAAATCGGTAAATCATTGATGCTACCTATAGCAGTGCTTCCGGCGGCCGGTTTATTATTGCGTCTTGGCCAACCGGATTTGTTGAATATTCCTTTTATTGCCGAGGCCGGTAATGCGTTTTTCGGAAGCATGGCCATTGACCCCGCTCATGATCCGGGAGCGACTTTTAGCAATTTGGCTTTGCTTTTTGCCATCGGGGTTGCCATCGGCTTTGCACAAGACAGCAATGGAGCTGCAGCCTTGGCTGGTGCCATAGGCTATATGGTGCTGGTGTTTACTACCCATGCCATTAATAACACGATCAATATGGGAGTATTGGGTGGAATTATCGCCGGTATTTCTGCCGGAATGCTCTACAATAAGTACCATGATATAAAATTGCCGACTTGGCTTGCCTTTTTTGGCGGGCGCCGCTTTATACCGATTGTAACGGCTGTTTCAGCCGTGATTCTTGGGCTCCTTTTTGGTTACATATGGCCTTATGTTCAAGATGGAATCGATTCTCTTGCTCATTGGATTATCGGTGCAGGAGCAGTCGGTGTTGCGGCTTACGGATTTTTAAACCGGTTGTTAATTCCGTTAGGCTTGCATCATATTATTAACACATTGATTTGGTTTGATTTCGGCTCCTTTACAGACGCGAAAGGAAATGTTTTCCACGGTGATATCACCCGATTTTTACACGGGGATCCAAAAGCCGGAATCTTTACGGCCGGATTCTTCCCTATTATGATGTTTGGCTTGCCGGGCGCTTGTTTGGCGATGATTGTCGCTGCCAAAAAGGAGCGCCGCAAAAAAGTCGCTGCCTTGTTGGTGGGAATGGCATTGACGGCATTTGTGACGGGTGTTACCGAACCGATCGAATTTTCATTTATGTTTATATCGCCGTTTCTCTATGTCGTTCACGCTCTATTAACGGCTTCTTCATTGGCAGTTACTTATACGCTGGGGATTCACGATTCTTTTAGCTTTTCAGCAAGCTTAATTGATTATCTTCTCAATTTCGGAATTGCCCAAAAACCTGTTTTGCTCTTGCTCGTGGGAGCAGTTTATTTCGTCGTTTATTTTATTGTCTTCTACTTCGTGATCAAATGGCGTGATTTAAAAACTCTGGGGCGTGAAGATGAGGAAGATACGGCGGAAGAGCAAGGCGGATTGTCTATTGACGATAAGTATATGAGAATGTCCGCGGGCTTTTTAGAAGGATTGGGAGGAAAAGAAAATATCACCAATATCGACAACTGTGCTACTAGATTGCGCCTGGAAGTCCGCGACAGCGACGCAATTGATGAACAACGGATTAAGCGCTCGGGTGCTCGCGGTGTGATGAAAACGAGCAAAACCAGTGTGCAAATTATCGTCGGACCAGATGTGGAATTTGCTGCGGAGGCGTTGAAAAAGTTGGCTGCCATGGAACAGCCTCGCGAATCTTTGATCGAGCCGTCAGAAAAGACTGCTGAAAACGATCAGCGCTCAGCAGACACAAGTAAAACATTTGACACACATTCATTTGCCTCTCCGTTATCCGGAACATTGATGGAGATAACAAAAGTACCTGATCAAGTCTTTTCAGAAAAGATGATGGGAGACGGATTTGCGATTGATCCGATAGAGGGGAAAATAGCTGCCCCGTTTAACGGTACGGTCCTGTCTGTATTTCCGACAAAGCATGCAATTGCTTTAAAGAGAGAAGATGGATTGGAAGTGTTGATTCATTTAGGAATTGATACGGTTCAATTAAAAGGAGAAGGGTTTACGGTGTTCGTAAAGGAAGGGGACAAGGTGGTTCAAGGTCAAGAAATTGCTTTTATGGACATCCAAGCTATAAAAGAAAAAGTGCCTTCCATCATTACCCCGGTGGTCTTTACGAACTTAGCGGAAGGACAAAAAGTCGTACTGCGGAAACAAGGACCAATTCAGCGGGGAGATGCTCTTTTCTTAGAAATTCAATAGCATTCGCCAAGAATCGAAACCCCTATGGGACGATGAAAAATCGTTCCGTAGGGGTTTTCTTTTTCCGAAAACTCATATTGACTTGAGATTGAATGATGAATGCGGCGCAGCACGAAAGTCAAGTGATCCAGTTTTTAAAAATTTAAACGGTTGAGCGTTCAACGAGTGTATAAGACATTTCCTTTTGAGAAATACGGGCGCCATCGCATGCCTGGCGAAACAAACTTCTTCCCATTTCTGAAAGCGGGATGTCGATCGTAGTCATATTCATCAAATAGGAGATGGGTTGATTATTAAAACCGATGATCGCCAATTGTTCAGGAACAGAAATGCCTTTTTGTTGGCATTGAAGAAGCGCACCTGCAGCTACTTCGTCGCTGGTGATCACTAAAGCAGACGGAGGCTCCGACATTTTCGAAATGCGTTCTATGATATCCACTCCGTCCTCAAGTTCGAGACAGTGGTCAAAGACATAATCCTTTCTATATGGTTCGTTGATGTTTTTTAAAAAATCACGGTAAGCGCGAAGTCTTTGGTGACTGTTCGTTCCGGAAGTTCTCCCGATGCTGATGCCAATTTTTCGGTGGCCTTTTTGGTGCAGAAAATCGAGTGCTGCTTGAAAACATTGATAATGATGAATAAAAGTGCAAGAAATAGGTTTTTTTCGAGCGTCTTCGCATAAAACGATTGTCCCGTATTGTTGATATTCTTCAATCCATTCCCAGCTTCCCGCCCGCGAACAAATAATCAGGGCGTCAATTTGCTTATATTTCAACATTTTGAGCGCTTCCAGTTCCCGTTGGGGTTCATAATTGGTTTGGAACAAGACTAGCTGATGATTTTGAGTGATCGCCTCATCTGCAATCCCCTCCATCAACTGCCCGAAGTAAGGGTGATTCAAAAACGGAACAGCCACTCCAATCAAATTCGTCTTGCCTTTGCTTAAATGCACGGCATTGATATTCCGATGATAATGGGATTTTTTAATGGCTTCGAGCACGGCAGCCCTTTTTGCTTCGCTTACATAGGGATGGTGGTTCAGAACGCGGGAAACCGTTGTGACGGAAACACCCGCCATTTTGGCTATATCTCTAATATTGGTCATGAATCAATGCTCCTCCCTCCGTAAAATCGCTCTTGCTTTGAAACGCGTTTCATCCATTAACGTTATAGATGAAAGGGGAGATGTAGAAATGGGTTTGTTATCATTGATCATGATGTGTGGTTCTATTCTTATTTTAACATCCATTGCAGTCAAGGTAGGCGAGAATAACGGATACAGAGAAGAGAAAAATGAAAAAGATCCATTTAGTTATTTGTTTCGTGTGTATGAGAAAGAAAAAAATGATGATTGAAAAGAATATTTTCGACTAAAGCCGTTTAGTCTCGTTTTGACGCAATTTTTCCCAAGCGCTCTTATTCCATATGAAACTTGTTTTGTTCTTTTTTCGTATGCATAATGAAAGATGTGGGGACTGTGATCATTGTGGAATCCAATCATCGAAAGTCGGATAAAAACGCTTTTTCGTTGAATAATAATAGTAATGAGCAAATTAATGAGGAAAGAAGGGTTTACGAGTGAAAAAATTATTTCGTTCCCGCATAGACCGCAAGTTGGCGGGAGTGCTTGGCGGAATTGCCCAAATGTTGGGAGTCGACTCCACCATTATTCGGGTTTTGTTTATTATCTTGTTGTTTCCAACAGGCTTTTTTCCATTAGCGATTACTTATTTGCTATTGATGTTTGTCATGCCTAATGAAGAGGATGTTTATAGATGAGATGGCTGTTAGGCATTGTCATCAATGCGGTTTTATTTGTGGCTTTGGCTGGTTGGTTTCAGGGGTTTCACGTTTCCGGCTTTGGAGCGGCATTTGTGGCCAGCCTCATTCTTTCCATATTGAATATGTTAGTCCGACCGATCTTGATTATTTTGACATTACCGATTACGATCTTGACACTTGGTCTTTTTTTAATTGTGATCAACGCCATGACGCTGTTATTAACCGATGCGATTATGGGAGATGCTTTTGATGTATCCAGTTTTGGTTTGGCGCTCCTTGTTGTCATCATTATGTCCATTTTCAATTTAGTGGTTCAACGGGTACTGTTTGAGAAAGACTAAAAAAGCGTGCTGAAAAAGCCGTTTTGCTTTTCCAGCACGCTTTTTGGGATTCGATTGATTAAATGTCCGTTTTACGGGACAAGAAAAAGCGATATTTACTGTTCGTAGGCGATTTCCCCTCGACATAAAGTCATTTGTACTTCGTATTGTGGATTGAATACGACGATATCGGCATCTTTCCCAACGGCAAGACTGCCTTTGCGATCAAATACTTTCAGTTCTTTTGCCGGATTCGTCGAAGCTAATCGAACGGCTTGGAAAAGCGAAAGCTTCGTAAAGCGAATGATATTTTGAATGGAGTCTTTCATTTTTAAAATGCTTCCGGCTAACGTGCCGTCTTCCAAAACGGCTTTTCCGTCTCGAACAATCACATCTTGCCCACCTAAATCGTAGCGGCCGTTTTTAAGACATTTGGCTCGCATCGAATCTGTAATTAAGACGATTTTTTCTTCTCCTTTCATACGGACCGCTAAGTCGATCATTTCTGGACGGACGTGGACTCCATCTGCGATAAGCTCCGCTGTTAGCTGATCCAGAAGAAGGGCAGCGCCGGCAGTCCCCGGTTCACGATGGTGCATTCCTTTCATAGCGTTAAATAGATGGGTGACATGGCTTGCTCCAGCTTCTGCTGCCTTCACAACCTCTTCGTATGAAGCATCCGTATGGCCGATGGAAGCAATCACATCATGATCTGCCAAGTAGGAAATGAGTTCAGAAGCATTTTCGATTTCGGGAGCCAGTGTCACTAGCTTGATGGCGTTGTCCGCAAGATCTTGCCATTTTTGAAATTGGTCAATACTTGGTTTTAAAATGTATTTTTTGGGTTGAGCGCCGTTATGCTTTTCATTGATAAAGGGGCCTTCTAGGTGGATGCCGAGTACTTCTGCTTTTCCGGGAATGTTATGTTTTTTTCTGTATTCGGCGACATTCCGGATGGCTTTTTCAATGTTTTCCGGGCTTTGCGTGATCGTGGTAGCCAGAAAGCTGGTCGTTCCTTCTTTTGGAAGGGCAGAAGCCATCGTCGTTATAGCCTCCGGAGTGGCATCCATTGTATCAGCCCCGTTGGCACCGTGAATATGGACATCAATAAACCCTGGCGAAAGAAAGGACTCATGATGCAAATCGATCACTTTTTCTCCGGGAGAGGATATATATTCCGTCATCTTTCCGATACACGTAATTTTTCCGTTTTCAATGGTTAAAAATCCGTCTTGGAGAATATCGTGTTCCAATAAGATGTTTGCTTGAATAAAGGTAAGTTTATTTTCCATATCAATCGCCTTTCTATTACTTAAAGAAATATTGAGATGGACTTGATGGATTCTCTTTATTTTTATTTTAGCTGCTTTTTAAATGGGATGTTTTTTATGATCGTAATGAGATTCAATCCTTTATCTTTAAGGTCATTAAGACAACAGAAATTTTTTATTAAAATGGTCAATTCTTATGGATGTAAAGAGAATTCATGTATCCGTGTTTAATCATAACACGAAGAAAGCTTATTTTCACACCGTCCTCAGTGTCTCTTCATTTATGAATGTAAAGTATGCCCCGATAGACGTTTCTTCACTTTTTCTAAAATGAATTGGTAAACGGAAATCACTCTGTTGACGATGGGTTCAAAAAATCCGGAGCATTTTGAAACCACAGCGGCGACTATCACGGATACGATCATACTTCCCACTACATCAAATGGATAATGGTGACCTACCCAAACACGCGAAAGTCCTGTTAAAAATGCAAATATGATCATGGGGGCACCTAATCGACGATGTCGGATCCACATGGCAATGGAGATGGCAAATGCCCCCGTTGCATGATCGCTCGGAAAAGAAGCGTCCGCTGCATGAGGAACAAGAAGATGAACATGATGGGTCACAAACGGACGCGGTTCATAATAAACCAATGTAATCAGATAATTTCCAAGCAAGGCTAAGATTCCCGTTCCTCCGGCGTAGAGCACACTTTTTTTATACGTGGTGTTCCCTATCATCCAAACAGCCAATAATACGATGGCATATACAAAAAGGGCATCGTTCGTGAAGAATATCATCACATCATCTAGTATCCGATTATGTCCTGAAAGACCATGGATTTTTTGAAATAATTCGTAGTTCATAAAAATCCCTCTCCTCTATTTTAAAGTTGGTTGGATCTTGTTTACATATATCTTTTTTTCCATATGTTTTTATATAAGAGGTGTACGATCAAAGCCAGCGCCATGAACAACGCAGCGTATCCTACAGGGCGAATATAAGATTGAGCCATTTCCCAATGTTCCCCCAGCTTGAATCCAATAAGAGTCAATCCAATATTCCAAGGTACGCAGCCAAGGAAAGTAAAGAAAATAAATTTTTGAACGTCCATTTTCGTAATGCCGGCGGGTAAGGAGATAAACGTACGAATAAACGGCATCATTCTTCCAAACAACGTTGCCCAACTCCCATATTTTTGGAACCAATAATCCGCTTGTTCTAAGTGTTTATATTGAAAGAGAATATATTTTCCATATTGGACAATAAATCGACGTCCTCCGTATTTCCCCGCCCAATACGCGAAAATAGATCCCGCCAAGTTTCCTAAAACCCCTGCCATTATGACTAGCCAGAAGTGTAAAGTGCCTTTAGCAGCCAGGAATCCTCCAAATAGCATAATGACTTCGCTTGGCAAAGGAATGCACATGCTTTCGATCATCATAGCGATAAAAATTCCCCAATGTCCCAGCGTGGAAATCAGCTCAGTCGCTGTATTTTCTAAAATCAGAGTCAGCTGATGCAGCATGATAAGCCTCCTTTAAAGAATCATTCACAGAACAAATGACAGTATGCTGCCGTAAAAAGTTCGATTTTGATCGTTTTGGATAAACATCATGAGGTGATTGTGGTCATTAACGATGTTTTTGAAAAATTTTTGCAGTTTTTTTCAATCGGTGGAAAAGGGCGCGGAGGGGAATAGACCAAAATGTCAGAAGGCTAATCATTTGTGTTCAAAAGGAGTGGTCTATACCATTGAAGGTAGTAGAGCATCTAAGCTGTTTGAGCAGTTTAGTTCCGAAAGAAAACGTGCTACAATAAAGTGAAACTTCCATCCGTGGCACATGGATGGTTAGTTGAACTAATCGGGCATATAGGGGCAGTTATACCCGACCGAGATTCCATCTCATCATCCAAACTCGAAATTTTAGGGATTTACTGCCCCTTAATGCGGTATAAAGTGAAACTTCCATCCGTGGCACACGGATGGTTAGTTGAACTAATCGGGCATTTAGGGGCAGTTATACCCGACTGAGATTTCATCTCATCATCCAATCCCAGAAAAGGGGATTTACTGCCCCTTCATGCGGGATAAAGTGAAACTTCCATCCGTGGTAGACGGATGGCTAGTTGAACCAATCGGGCATATAGGGGCAGTTGTCCCCAATCGAGATTTTATCTTACCATTCAATCTTGGGGAGGGTGACTTACTGCCCCTTCATGCGGGATAAAGTGAAACTTCCATCCGTGGCACACGGATGGTTAGTAGAATCGGGCATTCTACGAAGATCCGTTGACTGGTCGAAATCGGCTGTAAGGAGGATGCAATATGGCAAAAGTTCGGGCTAAAGACATTTTGGATGAATTTCATCTTGAATTAATCAGCGGTGAAGAAGGAATCCACCGGCCGATTACTACAAGCGATATTTCACGGCCGGGATTAGAGATGGCCGGATATTTTAACTATTATCCAGCTGAACGCGTTCAATTGCTGGGCATGACGGAATTGTCTTTTTTCCAAAGATTAGACGATGATGCAAGACGCATTCGAATGGAAAAACTGTGCGCGGATGTCACACCGGCAATTATCATCTCCCGCAATCTTGATGTTCCTCCGGAATTGATTGAAGCTTCTGAACGATATGCGGTTCCGGTGATGCGCTCGAAAATGAAAACGACGCGCCTGTCCAGCAGATTAACCAACTTTTTGGAAAGCAGGCTGGCTCCTACGACGGCTGTACATGGGGTGCTGGTCGACGTTTACGGTGTGGGAGTGTTAATTACAGGACAGAGCGGTGTAGGGAAAAGTGAAACGGCATTAGAATTGGTGAAGCGGGGCCATCGCCTCGTGGCGGATGACTGCGTGGAAATTCGCCAGGAAGATATGGATACTCTTGTCGGAAGTTCCCCGGAATTAATTGAACATTTGCTGGAAATCCGCGGTTTAGGGATTATCAATGTGATGACTTTATTCGGGGCCGGAGCGGTCCGCAGCTTCAAACGGATCTCTTTAAATATTCATTTGGAAACGTGGGATGCGGCGAAAGATTATGACCGTTTAGGGCTTGAAGAAGATAAATTAAAAATTATTGATACGGAAATTACCAAGATCACGCTGCCGGTTCGGCCGGGAAGAAACCTTGCCGTTATTATCGAAGTCGCAGCAATGAATTTCCGGCTCAAAAGGATGGGAGTTAACGCTGCCAAAGAATTTACGGAAAAGCTGGCCAGCGTGATCGGTGAACATGAAAACTTGCCGGAAGACGGAAATTTTGGAGGCTATTAATGGAGAAGATAGCCGCAAAGGAGTGAGTATATGCATTACCCTTTAAATCCGATCGCATTCCATCTGGGTCCTATTGCGGTCCACTGGTATGGGATCATTATCGGAACGGGCATTATTCTTGGATTAAATTTGGCCATGAGAGAATCGAAAAGGCTTGGCATGAATAAAGATTTATTTGCTGATTTGCTGATTTGGGCGATCCCGATCGCCATTCTTTGTGCCCGCATTTACTATGTTCTTTTTGAATGGAGCTATTATTCGGCTCATCCCGATGAGATCATCCAAATTTGGAATGGCGGGATCGCCATTCATGGAGCGCTAATCGGAGCGATTCTGACGGCCGTTGTTTTTGCACGCAAACGAAATGTATCTTTTTGGAAACTGGCTGATATCGCCGCACCCAGCATTATTCTGGGCCAGGCAATCGGACGCTGGGGAAACTTTATGAATCAAGAAGCACATGGGAGAGAAGTGACCAGATCGTTTTTGGAGAGCCTTCATCTGCCCGATTTTATTATTAACCAGATGTACATTAACGGAGCCTATTATCATCCGACGTTTTTATATGAATCAATATGGGATTTACTCGGATTTGTCGTGTTATTGCTGCTCCGCAAGCTGAATCCGCGGAGAGGGGAAATCTTTCTGTCTTATTTAATCTGGTATTCAATTGGCCGCTTCTTTATCGAAGGGCTCCGGACAGACAGTTTAATGTTGACGCAACATCTGCGTATGGCTCAAGTGGTATCGCTTGTTCTAATCGTCCTCGGCATCGTCCTGATTTTCGTTAGAAGAAAGCTTGGATATGCGAAGAGCCGATATAATGAGAAGGAGTCATGATGCAGGCACAATGATGATCCGGTCTAAAACATGGGGGGAATGATGGCTTTAGAGTCATCAAGGAGAAAAAATTGAATAGATTCCAAATATCTCTTTTACATACAAACTACAAGAGTGATGGGAACGAACAAAGGGGAGATGAAAGGATGCTTCTTACACTTAAAACGGGGTTATGGACGGGATTGAAAACAGCGTGGACGCTTGGGAAAATTATTTTTCCGGTCACGCTGATTGTGACGATGCTTCAATATACCCCGATTTTGCCGTGGGTGATTCATATCGTGAGCCCCGTCATGAAAATGTTCGGTTTATCCGGAGATGCCGCGATTCCGATCGTGATTGGCAATTTTTTAGGATTGTATGCCGGAATCGGAGGAATACTGTCGCTGGATTTAACCGTGAAAGAAGTGTTTATTATTGCCATTATGCTTTCTTTTGCCCACAATTTGATCGTAGAGTCCAGCGTGGCGGTTAAAGTGGGCGTGAAAATTTGGGTGATGATAACGGCCCGGCTCGGCCTTGCGTTCATTTCAGGAGTGGTCGTCAATTTGTTGTGGCAAGGTGGAAGCGAAAAGGCGCACTATGGCATGATGCCTCATCAAGAAGAAGTTCATGGTGCAATGGCGATTTTGATGCAAGGCTTGGAAAAAGCGGGTTATGGCATTGTTCAATTGGTTGTCATTGTCATTCCCCTTATGATCGTGATTCAAATTTTAAAGGACTTAAAGTGGATAGATGTTTTCTCCAATTGGGTGTCGCCAATTACGAAAGCGCTTGGCATGAACGCGAATACTTCTATGACTTTGGCGGCTGGTCTCGTTTTTGGGCTGGCCTATGGATCGGGAGTGATGATCCAGGCTGTAAAAGAAGATGGCGTAAGCAAAAAAGATGCGACGTTGGCGTTCCTTTTTCTTGTTGCATGCCATGCAGTCATTGAGGATACATTGGTCTTTTTGCCGCTGGGCATTCCTGTGCAATATTTGCTTTTCATCCGTTTAATCACAGCGGTGCTGCTGACGCTCTTCGTTTCGTTTGTGTGGAAACGAGTTGAAACTGCCGGAAGAAAGGAAGCTGCTTAATGAAGAAAAACATTACTACTCTATTATTTGATTTGGACGGAACACTCATTAACACGAATGAGCTCATTGTTTCCTCCTTTCTTCATACGCTCAATTATTATTATCCAAACCAATATGAACGTGAAGATGTATATCCTTTTCTTGGCCCGCCCCTTGCCGAAACGTTTGAAAAAATTAATCCTGAAAAGGCGCAGGAAATGATTCTTCGCTATCGGAAGTTTAACGTTGAAAATCATGATTTGCTGGTTACCGAATTTGAGGGTGTTTATGAGACTATTCGAACGTTAAAAGAACATGGGTTCAAATTAGCGATTGTTTCCACCAAAATGAGAGACCTCATTATAAGAGGATTAAAGCTGGCAAGGCTTGAGTCTTTTTTTGATACGATCGTTTCTTTGGATGACGTGAATCACGCCAAACCTCATCCGGAACCTCTGTTAAAAGCGCTGGAAACGCTCCGTTCCAAACCGGAGGAAGCCATTATGATCGGCGACAATTACCATGATATCGAGGGCGGAAAAAATGCCGGTACGCTTACTGCAGGGGTGTCCTGGTCCATTAAAGGAAAAGAACATCTGTTGTCTTATCATCCGGATTATATGCTGGATTCCATATACGATATTCTTGCCATTGTCGGAGTGGACCCATCATGAGGAGAACGAAGCGGTACGAAATAAAAGGCCCGAATTCTCTTTGGAATGTGTATCAAACGGTTTCGTTTTGGAAGGTATTCAAAAATACGGCCGTTATCGAAATCGGGCGCTTTGTTCCGTTTTTGCCGTTTAAAAATTGGCTGTACCGCACGTTCTTGGGCATGAAAATTGGTAAAAACGCTGCTCTTGCTTATAAAGTCATGCCCGACATTATGTTTCCCGAGTTCATCTCTGTGGGGGATTCCACGATTATCGGATATAATACCACCATTTTAGCTCACGAATATTTAATTGAGGAATACCGTCTCGGCCAGGTCCGGATTGGAAACCGCGTGATGATTGGCGCGAATTCGACGATCCTGCCGGGCGTGACGATTGGCGATGGGGCCGTCGTTTCCGCCGGTACTCTTGTCCACCGCGATGTCCCGGCCGGCGCTTTTGTCGGCGGAAACCCAATGAGGATTATTTACACAAAAGAAGAAATGCAGCTTAGACAGAAAAATGAATGATGATCAAGATGCAAGGCATGACCGGATTTCCCTCTGCCCTGCACTTTGCGGGGCGATATTTTCTTTGCTTGTTGAGAAAGAGGAGAACTCTCTCCCTTTTTATATATGTCTGAATTTTTGGTCAATAAAGTCAAATCATCATGAAAGAAACCGATATAGCAACGATGGACTGAGCTACTACTGTTCCATCAAAAAGTTTCTTTTGCCATCCGTTAAAAAGGAAGGAGAGTGAAGTAAAATGGCTAATATTTTAGGATTGGCGGCTATTTTATTTTCAACAGTTGCCGCTGTTTTTTGGTTCCGTTCAAAGAAGACAGAAAAATAATCATCATCTTGATCAATAGATTCGAAAAGACCTATTCTGCCGCGACTTCTAGAACAATTAGCCGGCATATTGAGTGTTCTGAAAGCCGCACCGCGGAATCTGCGTTATTTTCTTCTAACGAAGTGAAGCCATAAGAAAGATTGACACATAGTCGATCAAACTTATTCCGCTCTTTCTTTTCCGCATCCTGTTTTCGTGATCGGTTTCCACTTCCGCATCTTTCCTGCTGTCATTGACCATTCGCTTTGAGAAAATGGTCTGATTTTTTGTTCTCATATGATTTCCAGAAGAATTTGCGAAAAGTCTTGACTCAAATACAAGAGGGGAGTAAACTACATATAACTTCACTTTGTTAGCATATTAGCGAACTAAAGGATTTCAGAAATTTATATCAACAGGTGATCTTGTTTATGTCCAAACTTTTTATGTTTGAAAAACCGATTGGAATGAGGGATACGCTTCCTCATATATACGAAACAAAGAAAAAAATAAAAGATCAAATTGGCCAAGAATTTAAACTGGCCGGCTATCAATTTATTGAAACTCCTGCTTTGGAATATTATGAGACGGTCGGTACGGCTTCGGCCATTTTGGATCAACAGCTTTTTAAATTGCTGGATCAACAAGGACACACGCTTGTTCTGAGGCCGGATATGACCACGCCGATCGCACGGATGGCGGCATCGAAACTTTTAAAAGAACAGATTCCGATTCGCCTTGCTTATTGTGCCAATGTTTACAGGGCACAGCAGCGCGAAGGGGGAAGGGCGGCCGAATTCGAACAGATCGGCATTGAAAACATTGGCGATCCGACCATCAGCGCAGATGGGGAAATCATTGCTCTGCTTGTTTCTTCTTTGAAAAAAACAGGTTTGAAGCATTTTCAAATTTCAATCGGCCATATCGGTTTTGTACGGAATTTGTTTCAGCAAATTCTCGGAACTGAAGAAAGAGCAAGCGTTTTGCAAAGCTATTTATATGAAAAAAATTATGTTGGCTATAAAGAACACGTAAAGCAACTCTCGCTTTCGTCCATTGACAAACAGCGCCTGTTAAACATTTTAAACATGAGAGGAACTGAAAATGTTCTTCAAGAGGCCATTTCCCTCACGGAAGACGGGAAAGGACAGGAAGCAATTGATGAGCTTAAACAACTTTGGCTTGTATTGAAGGATCATGGAGTGGAATCGTTTGTCAAATTTGATCTTTCGCTTGTGAGCCATATGAGCTATTACACGGGAATTCTGTTTGAAATATATGCGGAAGGTGTAGGATATCCTATCGGAAATGGCGGGCGGTACAACAATCTATTAGAAAAATTCGGATTCCCGACAAGCGCTACTGGTTTTGGAATCCGTCTCGATTTCCTTTTGGAAGCTATTGGAGAATTGTCCGAGGAAGAGCCGCTGCAATGCGTTTTGTTCAGCAAAGAACGGCGCAAGGAAGCGATTGATTTTGCTAAATCCCTTCAAGAGAAAGGGGAAAGAACGGTGCTTCAAGACATTTCCGGCGTTCAAGATGTGGATCGTTTTACCGCCAAATTCAGTAAAGTTCATTTTTATATTGGGACGCCGAAAACGGAGGTGGAAGAATGAACGATACGCCATTAATCATTGCCATGCCGAAGGGGCGGATTTTTCATGAAGCAGCGGAGCTTTTGAGAAAGGCAGGCTATCAGCTTCCTCCGGAATTTGATGAATCGAGGAAGTTAATTGTCGATGTCCCGGAGGAGAATCTGCAGTTTATTTTGGCTAAGCCGATGGACGTCCCTACCTATGTGGAGCATGGTGTGGCTGACTTGGGGATTGCCGGCAAAGACGTCATGTTGGAAGAAGAACGAGATGTCTATGAGTTGTTGGATTTAAAAATCAGCCCTTGCTATCTTGCCGTTGCCGGTCTGCCCGATACGAAAATGAACGAGGTTGCTCCCAAAATTGCCACGAAATACCCGAACGTGGCATCCAGCTACTTCCGCGAACAAGGAGAGCAAGTGGAAATCATCAAACTAAATGGTTCGATCGAACTGGCACCGATTGTCGGGTTAGCCGATCGAATTGTCGATATCGTCTCGACAGGACGTACGTTAAAAGAAAACGGTTTGGTAGAGTATGAGCATATTGTGGATGTTACTTCACGGCTGATCGTGAATCCAGTCAGCTATCGTATAAAAGATGCGGCGATTGAACAAATAGTTGACCGCCTGAGTCGGGTGATTTCAGAGAAAGTGGTGTGATCGATATGAGAATACAAAAGGTGACAGATGATATATCTATTCAGCGATCCGTGGACAACGGAACCGAAGAACAACGAAAGATCGTTTTGGAGATTTTGGAATCCGTCCGCCGAGAAGGGGATCGGGCTCTTCTTGCTTATACGGAAACATTTGACGGAATCAAACTCGATCGGATGCGAGTGTCCGAAGAAGAGATCCATGAAGCGATCCAAAGTTTTGATCCAAAATTGCTGAAAGTATTGGAGGAAGCGGCAAAGAACATCCGCCGTTTTCACGAAAAACAACGAAGAGAAACTTGGATTACTCAAGATGAAAACGGGACCATTCTTGGTCAGAAGTTTACACCGCTCGATTCCGTTGGTGTATACGTCCCGGGGGGAACAGCGGCCTATCCATCGTCTGTTCTCATGAACGTGCTGCCAGCTAAAGTAGCCGGCGTAAAAAGAATTGTGATGGTGTCTCCTCCCGATCAAAACGGCAAGCTTCCTGCGGGCGTTCTGGCTGCGGCCCATATAGCCGGCGTGGAGGAAATATGGAAGGTAGGGGGAGCCCAAGCGATCGCAGCTCTTGCTTATGGAACTGAATCGATCCAACCTGTTGATAAAATTGTCGGACCGGGAAATATTTATGTCGCTCTCGCCAAAAGAGAAGTGTTTGGCAAGGTGGATATTGATATGATTGCTGGGCCGAGTGAAATTGCCGTGCTGGCAGATGACACAGCCTTGCCTCATGAAGTGGCAGCTGATCTTTTATCGCAAGCGGAACATGATCCGAGAGCTACCAGTGTTCTGGTAACGACATCTCGGACGCTAGCGGAGGAAACCGCGCGTGAAGTGGAAAAACAGCTGGAACAGCTCCCGAGAAAAGAAATTGCAAAACAATCGATTGATGAATATGGAGTCATTTATCTTGCTCCCACCATGGAAAAAGCGATTGAAGTGGTGAATCAAATTGCGCCAGAGCATTTGGAAATTGTCGCTAGAAATGCGCTCGAATTGGTTCCGATGATCCGCCATGCCGGAGCTATTTTTGTCGGAAGATTCAGTTCAGAGCCTGTTGGCGACTATTTTGCAGGTCCAAATCATGTCTTGCCGACTAATGGGACGGCTCGTTTTTCCAGTCCTTTAAATGTGGATGAGTTTATAAAGAAGTCGAGCATTATTTATTACAGCGAAACGTCCTTCCGGCAAAATGCAGAAAAAATTGCTGCTTTTGCTCGCCTTGAGGGATTAGAGGCTCATGCCCGCGCAATAGAATCCAGGCTGAAAAAACCGGTTAGACCTGAGTGAGGGGGAGACAAATGGAAATCAGACGATATGCAGAAATCAGCCGCAAGACGAACGAAACCGATATCCAATTAGCCTTTGACATTGACGGAGAGGGAAGGGCCGATCTTGATACAAATGTTCCGTTTTTGACTCACATGCTTGATTTATTCACAAAACACGGCCAATTCAATTTAACCGTCAAAGCAAAGGGCGATATTGAAATAGATGACCACCATACGACAGAAGACATCGGCATTTGTCTTGGCAGCGCCTTGAGAGAAGCGCTTGGCGACAAGAAAGGGATCAAACGCTACGGAAACGCTTTTGTTCCAATGGACGAAGCGCTGGCGCAAGTGGTGGTCGATTTAAGCAATCGCCCTCATTTTGAAATGCGCGGAGAACTTCCGAGCAGTCGGGTTGGAACATTTGATACGGAGCTGGTGCATGAATTTTTATGGAAATTCGCATTGGAAGCGCGGATGAATTTGCATGTGATCCTCCATTATGGGGCGAATACCCATCATATGATCGAAGCCGTTTTTAAAGCGCTGGGAAGAGCGCTTGATGAAGCGACCATGTTGGATCCCCGTGTAAAAGGAATTCCTTCAACGAAAGGGGTTTTGTAGAGCATGATCGGAGTGATTGATTATGGAATGGGAAATCTTTTCAGTGTTTCAAAAGCGTTGGAGCGTTTAGAGGCCCCTTACATACTTTCTTCTAAAGAAAGTGAACTGGAAAAAACGGATGGACTTATTTTGCCCGGAGTAGGGGCGTTTAAAGATGCGATGAAACGTCTGAGAGAAACAGGGCTCGCTTCCTTTTTGCAAGAGTATACGAAAACCGGCCGGCCGCTGCTTGGCATTTGCCTTGGCATGCAGCTGCTTTTTGAGGAAAGCGAGGAAAACGGTCTTGAAGAGGGGCTTGGCTTGTTAAAAGGAAGAGTGACACGCATTCCTTCCGACAATGGAAAAGAAACTTTTAAAATTCCGCATATGGGCTGGAACAGGCTCAGCTTTCATCAAGCGTCTCCAATTACAAACGGCGTGGAGGAAGGGTTCGTTTATTTTGTCCATTCCTACTATGCCAGCAGCATAGAGGAAAACACGTTGATTGCCAGTGCGGATTATAGTGTTCAAATTCCGGCCATTGTGGCAAAAGGAAATATTTATGGCATGCAGTTTCATCCGGAAAAAAGCGGCAAGACGGGCATGGGACTTTTAAAAAACTTTACGGAAATGATGGAAAGGTCGGGTGCTGAGCAATGAGTTTCACCATCTATCCAGCCATTGATATGAGAGGGGGCAAATGCGTTCGCCTTCTTCAAGGAGATTATGACAAAGAAACCGTTTATGGTGATTCTCCTTTCGAGATGGCGAAGAAATTTGTAGATCAAGGAGCGGCATGGATCCATATGGTCGATCTGGATGGCGCCAAAGATGGAATGCGAATCAATGACCGCTATGTTCTGGAAGCGGCTCAAAAGCTTCCGGCGAAAGTGCAAGTTGGCGGCGGCATCCGGTCGGAACGAGATGTGATCCATTATTTGGAAAACGGAGTGGATCGGGTGATCATCGGCAGTATGGCCGTTTCGAATCCGGATTTGGTTCTTGAATTGGTTCGAACATATGGATCCAAAATTGCCGTTGGCCTCGACGCAAAAGATGGATATGTGGCCGTTCACGGCTGGCTGGAAACTTCCCAAATTAAAGCAGTCGAATTGGGAAAACGGCTGGCAGAAGGCGGGGTAGAAACGTTTATTTTTACGGATATTGCGACGGATGGCATGCTGTCCGGCCCCAATATAGAGGCAGCGGTGGAATTGGCGAAAGCAACAGGTAAACAAGTCATTGCTTCCGGCGGAGTCCGTTCCCTCTCTGATTTGCAAGCTTTAAAGGCTTATGAGAATGAAGGCGTGTCCGGTGCGATTGTCGGCAAAGCCATTTATACCGGACAATTTTCACTGCGGGAAGCGCTGGAAGAGGTGGAAAGATGATCACAAAACGGATTATCCCTTGTTTGGATGTAAAAGATGGAAGAGTGGTGAAAGGAATTCAATTTGTTCAGCTTCGCGATGCAGGCGATCCGGTTGAGTTGGCGCGTGTTTATGATGAACAAGGTGCCGATGAACTGGTTTTTTTAGATATTTCCGCTTCTCATGAGGGCAGGAAGACGATGGTTGATGTTGTCAAAGCCGTCGCCTCCGAACTGGCTATTCCTTTTACCGTTGGCGGCGGGATCCATTCGCTGGACGATATGAAAAAGATTTTACGTGCAGGTGCCGATAAAGTTTCTTTAAACACGGCTGCTGTCAATCATCCTTCTTTGATTACCGAAGGAGCAGAATATTTTGGATCACAATGCATTGTCGTGGCCATCGATGCCAAATATGACGCAGAACTAGGTTCTTGGCGGGTGTATACGCATGGAGGAAGAAAAGCCACTGAAAAAGAAGTCGTCTCTTGGGCTAAAGAAGCAGTAGAAAGAGGAGCCGGCGAAATTTTGTTGACGAGCATGGATTCGGATGGTGAAAAGAAAGGGTACGACGTTGCCTTAACGAAAGCGGTTAGTGAAGCTGTCACGGTACCGGTCATTGCTTCGGGAGGCGCCGGGAAAAAAGAAGATTTCTTGGAAATACTGACGGAGGGAAAAGCAGACGCTGCCCTTGCCGCCTCGATTTTCCATTATAAAGAAACAAGCGTGCAGGAAGTAAAACACTTTTTGCAACTCCAAGGAGTGGATATAAGATGACAGAATTATCAATCGATCAACTTGTTTTTGATGAAAAAGGATTGATTCCGGCAATCGTTCAAGATGTGAATACAAAAGAAGTGCTCACGTTGGCTTACATGAATAAACAATCTCTGCAAAAAACGTTGGAAACGGGAGAAACTTGGTTTTACAGCCGTTCCCGCCAAACACTTTGGCACAAAGGCGAAACGAGCGGAAATACCCAAAAAGTGGTGAAAATGAAATGGGATTGCGACCGGGATGCTGTGCTCGTTCTGGTAGAACCGAACGGTCCTGCATGCCATAACGGCACGGATAGTTGTTTTGTGGACGAGTTTTACGGGGAAGAAAATCAGATCGCTTCTTATGCTATTTTGTCCGAATTGGAACAAGTGATTGCAAAACGGGATGAAGAACGTCCGGAAGGGGCTTATACCACCTATTTATTTGAAAAGGGCGTCGATAAAATTTTAAAGAAAGTCGGGGAAGAAGCGTCCGAAGTCATCATTGCCGCTAAAAACCGCAGCCATGAAGAATTGCGCTGGGAAGCAGCTGATTTGATTTATCACCTTCTTGTGCTGCTTCGAGAACAGCGATTGCCGCTTCAAGACGTCTTGGCTGTTTTGGAAAAAAGACACGAAGAAAAATCAAGAAAAAATAATGAAAATAAGTGAACATAAGCTGGCCGAGGGGCCGGCTTATTTTGCGCTGTTTCTTTCCGGAAAGAATATTAGTTGACTAAAAAGCGTTAAATAAACATTTGAAAACAGGCTTTTAATATTACAGATCGCCATATTTCGTCAGAGTTTGATATATGATATACTACTGTAGTTAATTAAGTACGTTTTGGAGGACATTTATGAGAAAAGGCTCAAATATAGAAGATGAGAAAGGGAAAATCCTTTCCTTCATCCCTACCGGTGAATATTACTTTAAAAAAGGATTAAAGGCATATAGACAAAGAAATTTAAATAAAGCAAAAAAATATTTTTCACGAGCATTTGAGTTGGAGCCTCTAGAACCTGTGATAGCCTGCCAATTAGCAATTGTGGAAACGGAACTGGGCAATTATGAAGAGTCTAATCGGTTGCTCATCATGATAGCGAATGATTTGGATCCGTTTATGAATGAAGTTCATTATTTTCTGGCAAATAACTATGCCCATATGGGGATGTTTCAAGAAGCGTTCAAACATGTGAATGAATATTTGCAAAAAGATCCTGACGGGGAATTCAGCGAGGATGCAGAAGATTTGCTGGAAGTGATTCAAATGGATGCGGAAGAAGCGGAAGACGTACTCATTGTTCAAGATGAGCTGATATCGCTGCAGGAAGAAGCGCGCAATTTATTGGAAGCCGGACAATTTGAAGCGGCGATTGAAGTGTTAAACAAAATCATTGACAACTATCCGGAATTTTGGGCAGCGTATAATAATCTTTCTTTGGCCTATTATTATTTAGGAAAAACGGATAAAGCGTTTGAAGTGATTGACAACGTATTGGAGAAAAGCCCCGGCAACCTTCACGCGCTGTGCAACACCGCCGTGTTTATGTACTATGGGAGAAATGAAGAAGAACTGCAGAAGATCATCGCCACGCTTCAAAAAGTGCGGCCAATCCTGATGGAGCATCAATACAAACTAGGTACGACTTTTGCATTAGTGGGCCGGTACGAAGAGTCGTATTTTTGGCTGAAAAAACTCTATAAAAAAGGGTTTGATGGGGATGTGAATTTTTATTACTGGCTTTCGTATGCCGCTCATCACACAGGCCATCACAAAACGGCCCGTGCGGCTTGGGAACAAGTGCTGCAGATGGCGCCGGAAAAAGACGGTTTGGAGCCTTGGAATGAAGAAGATTTTCATTTTCATCAAGGGATAGAAAATGTACCATCTTCCATCATCAAAAGATTAAACAGCGAATATATAGAAGAACGGCTTTTTGGCATGTTTTTGCTTTCATTACGGGAAGATAAAAAAGCCATCACGGCGGATCCAAGCTTTTGTGATATTGAAAATTTAACCTTTCAAGAAAAAATTTATTTAGCTAAAGTGCTGGACATGGAATTGAAACCGATGGATGCAAGCCCCGCCATTGAAATAGGACATGGAACAGCGCAAATATTGTATGAACGTTTCCGGCCGATAGGAATCGAACAAATCGGTGTTTATTTGCTATGGTTTTCTTTTTTTGCCTCCATTCTTACAAAACGCCCAAGACTGCAAAAAAAAGATGCGTATGCTGCAGCGATTGAATACATTTGGAAAAAACTGCGGCATCAAAAAGCGTCTCAAAAAGAAGTGGCTGAAATTTATCATATCTCTCCCGCCACTTTGCGTCGATACATTCAAGCCATCAAAAAAGAAGTCTCCGGTATAAGCATATAGTTGGACGCAATTTCTTTTGTCTTATAGGATAGAGATAGCAGGAGATAATAAAGCAAAGATGAATGCTTCAATAGTAAATTTGGATTACTTGCTTATCAGTCTCTGTAAACGCGAGAGCACGATTTGACTCTCAGTCTCGAATAAACGTCTTTCGGAACAAAAAATATGTACAAATGAGAAAAGGGAGTGTCTTACGTGGCGGAAGAGAAAATTTACGATGTCATTATTATTGGCGCCGGCCCGGCAGGAATGACAGCTGCTGTGTATGCCTCGAGAGCCAATATGTCTACGTTGATGATTGAAAGAGGCGTTCCGGGCGGTCAGATGACGAATACGGAAGAAATAGAAAATTATCCTGGATATGACAGCATTTTAGGACCTGAATTATCCAACAAAATGTTCGAACACGCCAAAAAATTTGGTGCAGAATACGCTTATGGCGATATTAAACAAATTATTGACGGCGAAGAATATAAAACGGTAGACGCCGGTACGAAACAATTTAAGGCTCGGTCCATCATTATTGCGACAGGAGCACAGTTTAAGAAATTAGGGGTTCCCGGTGAATCGGAATTTGGCGGACGCGGCGTTTCCTACTGTGCGGTTTGCGATGGCGCCTTTTTCAAAGGAAGAGAACTGGTTGTGGTCGGCGGTGGAGACTCCGCTGTGGAAGAAGGCGTTTATTTAACTCGCTTTGCCAGCAAAGTAACCATTGTCCATCGTCGCGACAAGCTGCGCGCTCAAAAAATTCTCCAACAACGCGCTTTTGAAAACGAAAAAATCGACTTTATTTGGAATCACACCGTTAAAGAAATTCATGGAAAAGACGGCAAAGTGAACGCTGTAACATTGGTCAATACCGTAACGGGTGAAGAAAAAGAATTCAAAACGGACGGAGTCTTTGTTTATATCGGAATGGTTCCGTTGACAAAGCCGTTTGAAAACTTGAATATTACCAATGAAGCCGGATATATTGTAACGAATGAACTAATGGAAACAAGCGTTCCTGGGGTGTTTGCCGCAGGAGATGTCCGTGAAAAGAATCTACGCCAAATTGTCACGGCAACCGGAGATGGAAGCATCGCTGCTCAAAGCGCCCAACGCTATGTGGAAGAATTAAAAGAAAAATTGGGCGTGAAATAATAAGGGAATATTTGTTAATCTTCATAAAAGCTTAATTATGTTGTAATCAATCTGCAACAATGATGCTGTATAGTAAAGGCAGATGAAATTCCCCTCTTTTTTAAAAGAATCCCTTTTTGAAACACAGGTGTTGCAGCCTGTGTTTTTTTCTTAGAAAAAATATCGGTTTTGCATTTGAATTGAGTACCTGTCTTCATTCATAGTATAATAAAAAGAATAAGGTGGAACTTAGTTGACCGCATATAGGGGCAGTTGCTCCAGTCTTAGGACTTATAGTCTTCTAGTCAAGAGTGCCCCTTAGTGCGGGATAAAGTGAAACTTCCATCAGCGGTGCTTCACGACCCCTGATGGTTAGTAGAACCAATCGGGCACATAGGGGCAGTTGTCCCCAAGTTTACAGCTTTTCGTTTCCTTCAAAACAAGAGAAGGACTTACTGCCCCTTGGTGCGGGGAAAAGATAACAGAAAAACGGTTTTCAGCGGCCATTGAGGTGAGAACATGCAACGAGTAACAAATTGCCTATTAATAAAAGATGAAAAAGTGCTGCTTCTGCAAAAACCGCGCAGAGGATGGTGGGTGGCTCCCGGTGGAAAAATGGAATCAGGCGAATCCATTAAAGAAGCGGTCATCCGTGAATTTCGGGAAGAGACCGGCATCTACCTTCGAAATCCGAATGTAAAAGGGATCTTTACCATTCTGATAAAAGAAGGAGAAAAAATCACTTCAGAATGGATGTTGTTTACTTTTTTCGCTACAGAAAGCGAGGGATTATCCCTTAAGACATCCGAAGAAGGAAACCTTGCCTGGCATCCGATTGACTCCATTCATACGTTGCCGATGGCGGAAGGGGACCGGCATATTTTGGATTATATGATTCACGGAAAAGGAATGATTTACGGAACCTTTACATACACGCCTGATTTTCAACTGTTATCCTATCGTTTAGATCCAAGTTAAATGAAGGGGGTTCCACGATGAGCTCACAGTCAAAAACAACGGATATCCAATTAGTCATTATTACTGGAATGTCGGGGGCGGGAAAAACAGTTGCCATCCAAAGTTTCGAAGATCTTGGCTATTATTGTGTAGATAATCTTCCGCCTACACTGTTGCCGAAATTTTTGGAACTCATGAAAGACACTGGTCATAAAATAAACAAAGCTGCTATTGTTATGGATCTAAGGGGCAGAGACTTTTTTGAACATTTGTTTAAAGCGTTGGATGACATGGCAGAGATTGATTGGGTCAGCCCGCAAATCTTGTTTTTAGATGCCGATGATTCTGTTCTTGTGCGCCGTTATAAAGAAACGCGGCGATCGCACCCGCTTGCTCCTTCCGGATTGCCTCTTGAAGGTATTCAGCAGGAAAGAAAGCTGTTGGAAGATTTAAAGGGTCGTGCCCAGCTGATTTACAATACTTCCAACATGAAACCGAAAGACTTGCGGGATAAGATCATAACAGAATTTTCCGCGAATAAACAGTCGATCTTTACTGTGAATGTCATGTCATTTGGATTTAAACACGGAATTCCTATTGATGCGGATCTGGTGTTTGACGTTCGATTTTTGCCAAATCCGTACTACATTGACCATATGCGAAAAAAAACAGGCATGGATGATGAAGTGTATAATTATGTGCTCAAATGGAGCGATACACAAAAATTTTTAGGAAAAGTAACCGATTTGCTTGCTTTTATGCTTCCTCATTACAAGAGGGAAGGAAAACGCCAGGTGGTTATTGCCATAGGATGTACCGGAGGGCAGCATCGCTCTGTTGCACTGGCTGAATATATCGGCCATTATTTTGAAAAAGACTACCAAACACGCATCAGCCATCGCGATATTAAAAAAGAAAGGAAAGGACAACATGAATCCTGCTTCTGACAAGAAAGTGGTTGTCATCGGCGGTGGAACGGGCCTTCCTGTTTTGCTGCGCGGGTTGAAAAAATATCCTATTGATTTGTCAGCCATTGTGACCGTAGCGGATGATGGCGGGAGCTCCGGAAGATTAAGAAACGATTTGTCCATTCCGCCTCCCGGAGATATCCGCAACGTGTTGGCTGCCCTGTCTGAGGTGGAACCGCTGATTGAACAACTTTTTCAGCATCGGTTCACGACTTCGAATGAACTGTGCGGGCATTCTCTTGGAAATTTGATGATTGCCGCGTTAACCTCGATTAAGGGGGACTTTGTGCGGGCGGTTCAAGAAATGAGCCGTGTCTTAAATGTGCGCGGAAAAGTGCTTCCGGCAGCCAATGAAAGTGTAGTATTGCATGCAGTGATGGACGATGGGACCATCGTTTCAGGAGAATCGAAAATTCCATATTCCGGAAAAAGGATACGGAGAGTATTTTTAACTCCGGATAATGTGGCACCGCTTCCAGAAACGATTACGGCTATTCGGGAAGCTGATTTAATTGTTGTCGGTCCGGGAAGTTTGTACACAAGCATTCTTCCTAATTTGCTGGTATCGGAAATCGGGCGGGAAGTATCCCGGTCGAAAGCGCATAAAGTGTATATATGCAATTTGATGACTCAGGCAGGGGAAACGCTTGATTATACGGCAAGCGACCACGTAAAGGCGATCCACCGCCATTTGAATCAGCCTTGTATTGATACGATTTTAGTCAATAAAACACCAATACCGGAAGAAATTCAAAAAAGGTATGAAAAAGAACTGGCCAAGCCTGTTATATTTGACCCGGATGAGCTTCGGGCTCTTGGTTTGAACATTCTTTATGAAGAAATCGTCTCTGTGAAGGATGGAATCATTCGACATGACACCGATCGAGTTGCTCAAATATTATACTCGTTATTGGTGAAAATAACTGAAAACGGATCTGAGCTAAGCAGACGATAGTCTCAGAATGGGAGGTGGCGGGGATGTCGTTTGCTTCGGAAACAAAAAAGGAACTGACCACTTTGGAAGTAAAGGAATGCTGTGCTCGTGCCGAACTTTCGGCGCTCATTCGAATGAACGGGGCACTTTCCTTTTCCAATCGGCTTTTGGTTGTCAACGTTCAGACAGAAAATGCAGCCATCGCCCGACGAATTTACGTTCTGATTAAAAAATTGTACGATGTGCCAGTCGAATTGCTTGTTCGCAAAAAAATGCGGCTTAAGAAGAACAATGTTTATATCGTCCGCTTAAAAGAAAAAGCGAAGCAAATTTTAGAGGACTTGTATATACTCGGGGAAAATTTTTCGTTTATTCATGACATTTCCCCGGAATTGATAAAAAAGAAGTGCTGTCGTCGGTCGTACTTGCGAGGAGCGTTTTTAGCGGGCGGGTCTGTGAATAATCCGGAAACATCTTCTTATCATTTAGAAATATTTTCCCTTTATAAAGAGCATAATGATTCATTGTGTGAAGTAATGAACACCTTTTATCTCAACAGCAAAACGCTGGAAAGAAAAAAAGGATATATCACTTATTTAAAGGAAGCCGAGAAAATTGCCGAATTTCTCAATATTGTCGGCGCCCATCAAGCGTTGCTCCGCTTTGAAGATGTCCGCATTATGCGCGATATGCGTAACTCGGTGAATCGTCTTGTCAACTGTGAAACAGCGAATTTAAATAAGACGATTGGCGCAGCGCTAAGGCAAGTGGAGAACATTCGTTATATCCAAGAAACCGTTGGATTGGACATTTTACCAGAAAAATTAAGAGAAATCGCTGAGCTTCGAGTGGAACACCAAGATGTAACGTTGAAAGAGTTAGGTGAATTGGTATCCGGAGGGAAAATCAGTAAATCCGGCATTAATCACCGCCTAAGAAAAATTGATGAGATCGCTGAAAAATTGCGGGCCGGCGAAACCATTACGAAAAAACATCAAGCATGAAAAAAGCCGGTGCGGCTGGCAAAACCGAGCAAAATGTTTGCGGCTCCTTAGCCAACCGATGTGTGATGACACGGGTGGCTAAGGGCCGCAGTTGAATCATAAAAAAAGGGGTTGTGGAAAATGATTCAAAAGATGGTGGAAGTTAAGCTGAAAACGGGATTGCAATCACGGCCTGCTGCTTTATTTGTACAAGAGGCAAACCGGTTTTCATCGGAAATTTATGTAGAAAAAGCCGAAAAAAGAGTGAATGCCAAAAGCATCATGGGAATTATGAGTTTGGCAGTCGGAACGGGTACGAAGATCCGGTTAATCGCTGATGGTCATGATGAAGACAAAGCATTGGAAGCGTTAACGGAATTTCTTGAAAATGAAGATTAACAAAACAGGCTGATACTTTTGATGAAGTATCAGCCTGTTATATTTGGCTTTCTGGGCTTGATGGTGAGGGAACCGAACCAAATTCGTCTTATCCGCCTTAACCACTGGACTCTCTCTATTCCTGATGTTAGGAAAAGACAATCCATCGAACGAGGCGATTCTCCGCTCGATGGGAGTAAACGAAATTATTTGCTGATATCGTTTCGGCTAATGATATGGTCAATTAAGCCATATTCTTTGGCGCGTTGAGCCGTCATAAAGTTGTCGCGGTCTGTGTCTTTTTCAATGACTTCGAGCGGCTGGCCGGTGCGTTCTGATAAAATTTTGTTTAATTTATCTTTTAAGAACAAAATGCGTTTAGCGGCAATTTCAATTTCGGTTGCTTGACCTTGTGCGCCGCCAAGCGGTTGATGGATCATCACTTCGGCATTTGGAAGAGCATAACGTTTTCCTTTCGTTCCTGCTGCAAGCAAGAATGCTCCCATGGAAGCGGCCATCCCGATACAAATAGTTTGGACATCCGGTTTAATAAATTGCATTGTATCATAAATCGCCATTCCGGCTGTAATGCTTCCGCCGGGACTGTTAATGTAAATGGAGATGTCTTTTTCCGGATTTTCTGCTTCAAGGAATAAAAGCTGAGCTACAATAGAGTTTGCGACAGTGTCGTCGATAGCGCTGCCCAACATAATAATACGGTCTTTCAACAAACGTGAGTAAATATCGTACGCCCGTTCCCCGCGGTTTGTTTGTTCAATGACTGTAGGAATTAGGTTCATACCAACTTTCCTCCTTTTTCAAATTTCTTCATAAAATTTCTAGCGAAGAGAAACTTATGTAATGTAATCATACAATGAAGGTCAATAAAGGTCAAACATAAAAGCTTATAAAAAATAATTTTTTTGTACACATCGAACATTGTACCCATGTCCGTTCGAATTTAAACTTTAAAAACCCGCCTGAAGACAAAGTTTTTTCCATAAAACTCTTGCATTATGATTGTTTTTTCATTATAATTTAAAACCGTACTGATTCATTATATGCCCTCGTAGTGTAACGGATAACACGCAAGATTCCGGTTCTTGAAATGTGGGTTCGATTCCTGCCGAGGGCGTTTCAAAAAAAGACAGTGATGACGGTGTTTCAACGAAAATGAATTCGTGGGAACACCGTTTTTTTGTGCTTAATTTAGCCGATTTATCAGCTATCTTAAATGTACCGGGATTTTAAGAGAATTTTAAAACCACAGGTTTATTTTAAATAAAAAATCCATAGCTTTGTCGGCTATGGCTCCACAGGCAAGGATTTTAGGCGGGGTGGCACTCCCGCATCTCCACCAAGGGCGATGGCTGCCTGTTCCATCCTCAGAAAATCCTTGCATTATTAACATATGTCATTCTTTATAGTTAGTATACCGTATGATCATTTTTTTGGCAACTTGTCCCCCTTTTAGTGTGAGTCAAGTTTTTTGTGGAATTTTTCTTTTCGAAAGAAGAACTCTTTTTTGTAAATCGTTACAATTGTTTTTATGATTCTTCAACATAGAAAAGTCGCCTCTTTCTACAAAAATGGTGGTTTATAAAAGTAAGAAAGGGAACCTCTTTCTTGATTTTGTTTTTTCCAACCCCGAAACATTTTACTTTTCGAAAAGAGCACTGCCGCGTGGTTATTTCATCTAAAGATGTGTTTTATGGTGATTTTTAATACCAAACCCGTTCTGTAATCGGAATGCTAAACAGACGCCGTTAATTTATTTAAGCGCTCTTTTAACGATTCACGCCATGATTTGGCTAATTCTTGAACCTCTAATACTTTTTTTATCCCTTCTGCGTCTCTCTGTCTGTGGAAATAAACTTCGTTGGCAAAAAGAATAGAAACTTGTTGCGGATGGCGTTGAATCAATTCGATCTTTGAATGGTGTCTAACAGTGCCTTCTTTTAGAACCCGACAGAGATAACCGGTATAGCCCGTTTCTACCATTCTCTTAAGTAGACCTTGTATGTTCGTTCTTCTGGTTATAGTGCTGCATGGAATTCTCCCTTGCGTGATTTGTATGACCGCTTCTCCCAACTGATAAATATCCCCTATACAAACATCTTGCTCTAACATGTTGGCCACGGTAAGATTTTCTCCGAACGCAGAAGGAGGCAATGAAGTATCAAATTCTTTCTCCCACAACTGATAATGTTCATACGGATAGATACAGACGGCACGGTCGGTGCCTCCGTGGTATTTTAAGTTGGCCACTCCATCTCCGCGAAAACCTTCTTTGGTAAGAAAAGCTTCTTCTGTTTTGTTCTTGCATATCCCGGTTTTCATTTCCTTCTGATTGCCGTATTGCATCGTTTTGGGAAGTCCTATAGCAAAGTGAATGATTTCAATGTTACGATCCTTCATATGACGTATATCCCTGCTTTCTGTAGATTTTTCTTTAAAATGATCTTAACATTTGAAATATTAAAAAATCCAGAGGGTGATTTGTTTTGATGCCGGGATATCCCTTTCATTCATTTTATAACGCAATTCCCGACATGGAATGATGAATTCGGCAAGATCAGTTTTAAGTTAAGTCTTTTCAAGATTCTTTTTCGCCAAAAGAATATGAAAGAAAGATTTATACGATAAAACAAAACCAATTCTCATAGAAAAACTGAAAAAAAGGTGCTTGCTGAAATTTTATCTATAGATGAACTTAAACAGATAGCGGCAATGGCCCGATTGAAAAAAGGATTAAATGGAATTTATCACCATGAAAGAAAGATAATTTTGTATAATGAAAGTAGTGAGATTTTTCTGGATTTAAGGAGGCATATAGATTGAAGAAAAAGAATTTTGCAGGTGCTTTGGCATTTGCGGCTTTGCTGGCAGGTGCTATCCCTGCTTTTGCTGCTGACAGCGACTTTCGAGATGTTCCGAAAAGTTCCTATGCTTATTCAGCTATTGTGGAACTAGCAGAACGCGGCGTTGTCTCCGGTTATTCTGATGGCACATTTCATCCGAATGAAACGGTAACAAGAGGACAATTTGCTGGCATGATTGCCAGAGCTTTCAATCTGCCAAAAGGGAGCAGCCATTTTAAGGATGTTCCAAAATCGAAATCTCTTTATGAAGAAATCAGTAAAGCAGCAGACGCTGGCATCATAAAAGGAAAGGCGGCAATTTTTATCCTGATCGTCCCGTGACACGGGCTGATATGGCTGTTATGCTGGATCGGGCCATGAATCTCAAAGGGAATTTCAAAGAAGAAGGAAATCTGAAATTTAAAGACAATGTTCCGGCATATGCTTTAGAATCAGTCAAACGAATGGTCTTTTATGGCGTGATTCAAGGAAAAACAAACGGTACATTTGCTCCTGGAGAATATGCCGATCGTGCTTCATCCAGTGTCTTAGTGAGCCGGGCACTGCAAGTCATAGAAAGGAATGAAACGAACCCAAGTAATCCGACAGGTCCATCTACACCAACGAATCCGACTGAACCGAGCAATCCTACAAATCCGTCTACGCCGACGAATCCTTCGGTTACGGTGCCTGATTATGTCAATATGTCATTGGCGCAACTTCATGCAAAATATGGAGACTGGACATTGGTCCGGAGAATTGATGGTATGGTGCCAGGTGGGGGGATTGAAACAGATGATTTGCTGAAAACTTACTACAACGAATTGCATCAATCAAAAGATGCCTATAAAAGTCTTCCGGATCCTGAAGATTATCTTAAAGAACAAATTGAATATTTGAAGCCTGAAAAGACCCTTATAAGCGCTCATTATCCGGATTATGAAGTGATTAGTTTTAATGGGAAAGCCTACAAAGATTCTGAGCTTTGGATGGATGGGGCGGTAGATAAAGTTACAGATGTTGTTCTCCCAACACAACCAAAAGAAGCAAATCAATATCTAATTGACATGCATATTCCATATACTCAATTTGGCGTGTACGGTCACGACAAAGTGACGGTTGGTCAAGTTCAACCAACCTATACAAAATCCGGTGTTTTGATGGTGGATATCAAAGGTTTGTTTGCTCAAGTTCCAACGGTTACTGTATCGAATGATGGAAAAACCGTTCAATATAACGGAACCACGATCAAACTCACACCGGGAAGTAACGAAATACAAGTAAACGGTGAATCCAAAACATTGTCCGTTGATGTGGAAGATAAAAACGGAACCATTTATGTTCCAGGAAGAGAGTTCGCTAAGGAATTGGGGTGGTATACTCGTTTAATTCCTATTTTTAAACGTTTGGAATTTTCCAGTTATCCGTTACCGCAATATGAAGGATTAACGGAATAAAATGTAATCAAAAAACTTCCGTGAAGTGAAACAAAAATGAAGGAAAAAATTTTTGGGGGTTTTGTTACATATGGCGATGTTCGTATTTTATTTTCCCGATCGATTGGAATTACATTCGGTCTGCAGGTGTTATTTAGTTTGGTGATAGGACGGGGTGGGGCAAAAGGCTTTTTTGCGATTTGGGCAGCTGGATGGATAGGCTTTTTTGGTCCACCCGTTTTTCTGTTGATAGGGAAGGGAGCGATCTAGGCTGAATATTGTCGAAAAAATGGATTTTTTGAAAAAATAGTTCATTTCCGATGGATATCTTTATAAAATAATTAATGAAAGCGCTTTTAAAACATGAATCGTGAATGATCATATATTGTAAAACAACAATAAGGAGGAGGGAGAAACATGAGTATGCAATTGAAAAGCGGGCTTTGGCTCCAGCAAACGCAGAAGCTGGCGATGACTCAAGAACTGTCGCAAGCGATTGAACTGCTTCAATACTCCTCGCAAGAATTGGCGGAATATTTAGAAGAAAAAACGATGGAAAATCCGTTTATTCAGATAGAGACTCCGCCGATGGAATATTTCGATAGATGGAGAAGCCGCAAGCAGACGAAAAGGATTCATGACGATAAAAATTGGATTGAACAAATTGCCGATCATTCTTATCAGCTTGCGGATTATTTGCGTTTGCAGCTGTCCGGAATTAAAGTGACGAAAACGATTCAGAGAGTGCTCGATTTTTTGTTGCTGAACTTAGATGACAACGGCTATTTAACCATCCGTCCGGAAGAAGCGGCTGCTTTACTGAAAACATCGGTGGACGAAGTACAAACAGCTGTTTCGATCATTCAAGAACTGGAGCCGGCCGGTGTCGGTGCATACCATCTCCAGCATTGCCTGCTTCTGCAAATGGATAGAGATACAAATGCGCCTCCGTTAGCAAAACAAATAATCCGCTTCCACTTTCATGAATTTGCAGAGAAAAAGTGGAAAGGGTTATCCAAAACATTAAAAGTGGAATTGTCCGACATTCAAAAAGCCTCAGATTATATTCAAACGTTAAATCCTCGTCCTGGAGCGGCTTTTCAATCGAGCCGGTCAAATGAATATATTATCCCTGATATGTCCGTGTCGATGCACGGGGAGAAAATAGAATTGAAATTTTTGGATGAGACAATGCCTAAAATTGTCTTTCAAAAAGAATACTTTCAAGAAGTCTCCAACAATCATGACCAAGAGTTGAAAATGTTTTTAAAAGAAAAATTCCAAGATTATCAATGGCTGCTGAAAAGCTTGGAGCAGCGGAGAGAAACCATTCAAAAAGTTGGATTGAAAATAGTGGAAAAACAGCGGGATTTCTTTTTGAAAGGGCCGCAAAATTTAACTTCCTTGACAATGAAGGAAATTGCGGAAGAACTCGGAATTCATGAATCAACCGTCAGCAGGGCGGTAAGGGGAAAGTATATGCAAACTCCTTATGGTACGTTGGAACTTCGCTATTTTTTCACTAACGCCGTACCTGCCCGAGACAACGCCGAGGCAATATCCAGCCGACGGGTGAAAGGGTTGATCGAAAACATGATAGCGCAGGAAGATAAAAAACACCCGCTTTCCGACCAAGAAATATGTGATCGACTTAAGATGGAAGGAATCATGATTTCAAGAAGAACAGTCGCTAAATATCGAGATCAACTGCATATCCCTTCGTCATCCAAAAGAAAGCGATATGAGTCATGACGATCGTCCGTCCGGATGACTGAATCGAAAAAACAAATACGGATTGGTTCGCAGCTTTAATATTGAAAAGGAAAATCATGATTTTTCAATGTATGCTTCTCGATGACAAGGGATTGTCGGATCGGAATGTCTCGCAAAACAGGTTGAACGAAAGATTGATCGATGATAAAAGCGGATTAAATGACGTTTCCACAAAAGGGAGGTTGCCTATGATGATTGGTGGAACCAATTGGGATGAAACAGGAGGAACGACCGTGAAACATATAGTGCTTTATACAAAGAAAGATTGCCCATTATGTTTGGAAGCAAAAATGAATTTGATGCTTGTCGGCGAATTAGTACCATTGAAAATAGAAGAACGGGATATTGAAGAGAAGGACGAATGGATGGAAAAGTACGGCATGATGATTCCCGTTGTTGAATACGACGGTGAAATGATCCAGTACGGACGTGTTGATTACCCCACGTTGTTGGGACGGCTTAAATAAAAAATATTTCAATATTGTTAACGAAATAGGAAGGGTTTGTAAAATCGTGTTCTTCATCGTTGATTTCTTCCAATATCCTTGCTACAATAAAATCGCAAGCAGGGATCATTTTTTTTACAGCAGGTGGGACATAATAAGTCTATGCGGGACTAAAAATGTCCAACTGAATAAAGGAGTCAAAGCATGAATGAGTACATTTCTTGAAGTTCAAAAAAAGCTAGTACCGGACCTGCTGCAAATCATGCAAAAACGTTATGAAATTTTAAGATCCATTTGGCTGTCCGGCCCTGTAGGAAGGCGTACTTTGGCCCAAGCAGTCGGCTTGACGGAGAGGGTGCTTCGCAGCGAAGTTGAATTTTTGAAAAATCAGCATCTGATTGAGATTCGCTCCACCGGAATGGTGATTACCGACGAAGGGAAAACCATTTTGCGTGAAATTGAAGACATGATGCGGGAAATTTCGGGAATTAACCAAATGGAGAACAGGATTAAGGAATATTTTCAAATCCAAGCTGTATTTATTGTGCCCGGCAACAGCGATACTTCTCCTTGGGTAAAACAAGAAATGGGGCGTGCATGTGCCCGAAGTATCAAAAAACGATTATTGGGAGAAAATATCATTGCCGTAACAGGTGGAACTACGATGGCGGCTGTTGCTGAAACACTGACACCCGATTTTTCCAATAAAAAAATCATGTTTGTCCCTGCTCGCGGTGGCATTGGCGAAGATGTATCCAATCAAGCCAATTATATTTGCGCCAAAATGGCAAAGAATACGGGCCAAAAATACCGGGTTTTCTATGCACCGGACCAAGTCAGCCAACAAGTGTATGCTTCATTGATGAAGGAAAAACCGATTAAGGAAATTTTGACGTTGATATCATCCGCCAATATGGTTCTCCATGGCATCGGTGATGCTATGGTTATGGCAAAACGCAGAAATACGAGCCCGGCGGAGATGGAAAAACTCGTCAAAGCAAAGGCAGTCGCAGAAGCTTTTGGCTACTACTTTGATGAAGAAGGAAAAGTAGTACATAAAGTTTCCACTATCGGTTTGCAGCTGTCAGACTTATCAAAGGCCAAAGATGTCATTGCGGTAGCTGGCGGCGCTTCTAAAGGTAAAGCGATTTTCGCTTATTTGAAAAGCGCGCCTAAATCAACGGTGCTCATTACAGATGAAGCAGCAGCAAAAATGCTTTTAAAAGGGATTTAACCCTTTTTAAAGGATAAATTTTACCATCATCCTGAAACTATGAAGGAGGAATTTCAAAATGGCAGTAAAAGTTGGAATTAATGGTTTTGGTCGCATTGGACGCAATGTTTTTCGTGCAGCATTAAATAACCCAAATGTGGATATTGTTGCAATCAACGATTTAACAGATGCCAATATGTTGGCGCATCTTTTAAAATATGACTCTGTTCATGGCACTCTTGATGCTGAAGTAGGCGTTGACGGAGATTCTTTAGTAGTAAACGGAAAACGCATTAAAGTTGTGGCAGAACGCGAACCTGCTAATCTTCCTTGGGGAGAACTTGGTGTAGAAGTAGTAGTAGAATCTACTGGCCGTTTCACAAAACGTGCAGATGCAGCAAAACATTTAGAAGCAGGCGCTAAAAAAGTGGTTATTTCCGCACCTGCAAAAGAAGAAGATATTACGATCGTTATGGGTGTTAACCAAGATAAATATGATCCTGCAAAACACCATGTTATTTCGAACGCTTCTTGTACAACAAACTGCTTAGCTCCATTTGCAAAAGTGTTAAATGACAAATTCGGCATTCGCCGCGGTATGATGACAACCGTTCACTCTTACACTAATGACCAACAAATTTTAGACTTGCCGCATAAAGACTATCGTCGTGCTCGTGCAGCTGCTCAATCTATCATTCCGACTACGACTGGAGCTGCAAAAGCTGTTGCGCTTGTATTGCCTGAATTAAAAGGAAAATTAAACGGTATGGCTATGCGCGTGCCTACTCCAAACGTTTCCGTTGTAGACTTAGTTGCGGAACTTGACAAAGAAGTAACAGTAGAAGAAGTGAACGCTGTATTAAAAGAAGCAGCAGAAGGAGAATTAAAAGGCATCCTTGCTTACACAGAAGAACCGCTTGTTTCCCGCGACTTTAACGGAACAACTGAATCTTCTACTATCGATGCTCTTTCCACAATGGTTATCGAAGGAAACCTTGTGAAAGTTGTTTCTTGGTATGACAACGAATTCGGTTATTCTAACCGCGTAGTAGACCTTGTGGACTACATCGCTCAAAAAGGTCTTTAATATAAACTGAAGAATATTGGAAATTGAAATCCTAACATCTATAATAAGAGTGGGATGAAAGGGGGAGCGGGGGATTCATCCCCCCTCCCCGTTTTCATGAAAAATCTTGGCTGGAAAATCTTCGAAAACCAAGGAGGCCTTTTGCTATGAATAAAAAAACGATTAAAGACGTGGATGTAAAAGGAAAACGAGTTTTTTGCCGCGTTGATTTCAACGTTCCGATGAAAGACGGAAACGTAACGGATGATACGAGAATTCGAGCTGCACTCCCAACGATCCAATATTTATCCGAAAACGGGGCAAAAGTGATCCTTGCTAGCCATCTTGGACGCCCGAAAGGACAAGTGGTGGAAGAAATGCGCCTGACGCCGGTGGCAAAACGCCTTTCCGAGCTTCTTCATAAAGATGTTCGTAAAACGAATGAATCTTATGGCGATGAAGTGAAAGCAGAAATTGCGAAAATGGAAGACGGCGACATTCTCCTCCTTGAAAATGTTCGTTTCCATCCCGGCGAAGAAAAAAATGATCCTGAACTGGCAAAAGCGTTTGCTGAATTAGCAGATATTTATGTGAATGACGCTTTTGGCGCCGCCCATCGCGCTCACGCTTCCACTGAAGGGATCGCGAAATATTTGCCGGCCGTGGCAGGATTTTTGATGGAAAAAGAATTAGAAGCTCTCGGCAATGCGCTTTCTAATCCGGATCGTCCATTTACGGCCATTATCGGCGGAGCAAAGGTAAAAGATAAAATCGGCGTCATCGACAACCTTTTGGATAAAGTCGATAACTTAATCATCGGCGGCGGTCTTGCTTACACGTTCGTTAAAGCAAAAGGCTATGAAGTGGGCAAGTCGTTGCTTGAAGAAGATAAAATTGAACTGGCAAAAGACTTTATGAAAAAAGCCGAAGAAAAAGGCGTTAACTTCTATATGCCAATCGATGTTGTCGTGGCAGACGACTTTTCTGAAACTGCCAATACAAAAGTAGTCAGCATTGAGGAAATTCCTTCTGATTGGGAAGCTTTAGACATTGGACCGGAAACAAGCAAAAAATATCGTGAAGTCGTTTTAAATTCCAAATTGGTGATTTGGAACGGACCAATGGGTGTATTCGAAATGGATAAGTTTGCGGAAGGAACAAAAGCTGTTGCGCAAGCTCTTGCTGATGCCGAAAATACTTTTACCATTATCGGCGGCGGTGATTCAGCGGCAGCAGTGGAAAAATTCCATTTAGCTGATAAAATGGATCACGTCTCGACAGGCGGAGGCGCCTCTCTGGAATTTATGGAAGGAAAACAACTTCCTGGCGTTGTCGCTCTTAACGATAAGTAATGGAAGTCGCAAAAGAAAGGAGAGGCAAAAACCATGCGAAAACCCATTATTGCGGGAAACTGGAAAATGAATAAAACGCTCACGGAAGCTCTTCAATTTGCCAACGAAGTAAAAGGTTCCGTACCTGGCGAAGAGAAAGTGGACAGCGTCATTTGTTCACCGGCGCTTTTTCTGGATCAATTGATTAAAACGGTCCAAGGAACACCGGTCAAAATCGGCGCTCAAAACATGCATTTCGAAGAATCCGGCGCTTTTACCGGTGAAATCAGTCCGAAAGCGTTGGAAGAATTGGGTGTGCAATATGTCATTATTGGTCACTCAGAACGCCGGGAAATGTTTAATGAAACAGATGAATCGGTCAATAAAAAAGCCTTGGCAGCATTCCGTCACCATTTAATCCCGATCATTTGTGTAGGGGAAACGTTGGAACAAAGAGAAAGCGGACAAACAAAAGAATTGGTCGGCGATCAAGTCCGCAAAGCGTTGCAAGGTTTAACAGAAGAGCAAGTGAAACAAACCGTTATTGCTTATGAACCTATTTGGGCGATTGGAACGGGCAAATCTTCCACAGCAGAAGATGCCAACGAAGTTTGCGCTCACATTCGCCAAGTAGTCGCTGAACAATTTTCAAAAGAAGCGGCGGAAGCAATCCGCATCCAATACGGCGGAAGCGTAAAACCAGGAAACATTGCAGAGTTTATGAAACAACCGGACATTGACGGTGCATTAGTCGGAGGCGCAAGCCTTGATCCAAAATCTTTCTTACAATTACTGGAGGCAGGCAGTCATGAGTAAAGCACCAGTTGCATTAATCATCTTGGATGGTTTTGGTCTAAGGGATGAAGTGAAAGGAAATGCCGTAGCACAAGCGAAAAAACCGAATTTTGACCGCTACTGGAACAAATATCCGCATGCGACATTGAGAGCAAGCGGGGAAGCGGTTGGTTTGCCTGACGGGCAAATGGGAAATTCGGAAGTAGGCCATTTAAATATCGGAGCTGGTCGGATTGTCTATCAAAGCTTAACGAGAGTGAATATTGCGATTCGCGAAGGGGAATTTGACCGCAATGAAACATTCCTTGGAGCGATGAACCATGTGAAAAAACATGGAACAAGCCTTCACTTGTTCGGCCTTTTATCCGACGGCGGGGTCCACAGCCATATTGACCATATGTTTGCCTTGCTGCGACTCGCTGCGAAAGAAGGCGTGAAAAAAGTATATATACATGCTTTCTTAGATGGTCGTGATGTTGGCCAAAAAACAGCGAAAAAGTATATTGAACAAACGCTCGAAAAAATCAAAGAATATGGAGTCGGCGAAATCGCAACGATTTCCGGACGCTATTATTCCATGGACCGCGATAAACGCTGGGACCGTGTGAAAAAATCGTATGATGCGATGGTTTACGGCGAAGGTCCAAAATATAAAGATCCGTTTGAATTAGTGGATGATTCCTATGCAAACGGCATTTATGACGAATTTGTCATTCCGTCTGTGATGGTGAAAGAAAACGGAGAACCGGTTGCGACGATCCAAGACAACGATGCCGTTATTTTCTACAACTTCAGACCGGATAGAGCGATTCAAATTTCCAATGCTTTCACAAACGAAGATTTCCGTGAATTCGATCGTGGTCCGAAAGCACCGAAGAATCTCTATTTCGTATGTTTAACTCACTTCAGCGAAACGGTAAAAGGATATGTGGCCTTCCAACCGACGAACTTGGATAACACGATCGGGGAAGTTCTATCGCAAAACGGTTTAAAACAACTGCGTATTGCTGAAACGGAAAAATATCCGCACGTTACTTTCTTTATGAGCGGCGGAAGAGAAGAAAAATTCCCAGGAGAAGAACGGATTTTAATCAATTCTCCAAAAGTGGCCACTTACGATCTTAAGCCGGAAATGAGCGCTTATGAAGTGGCTGATGCGCTTGTGAAAGAAATCGAGGCAGACAAATTTGATGCTATTATCCTAAACTTTGCCAACCCTGATATGGTTGGACACTCCGGTAAACTAGAGCCGACCATTAAAGCGGTGGAAGCAGTTGACGAATGTTTAGGACGCGTAGTTGACCTTATTTTAGAAAAAGGCGGCGTCGCTATTATTACGGCTGACCACGGAAATGCGGACGAAGTCGTAACGCTTGACGGCAAGCCGATGACGACCCATACAACGAATCCTGTACCGGTCATCGTGACAAAAGAAGGATTGGAATTGCGCGATGGCGGTATTTTAGGCGATTTGGCGCCAACCATGCTCGATCTTTTAGGAATAAAACAGCCTAAAGAAATGACAGGTCAATCGATTATTAAACATTAATATTTAGAAATTAAATAAAAAGGAGAGATTCAAATGCCATTCATTACAGAAGTTTATGCTCGTGAAGTATTAGATTCCCGCGGTAATCCAACAGTAGAAGTAGAAGTTTATACGGAATCTGGTGCATTTGGACGTGCGCTTGTTCCATCCGGCGCTTCCACTGGTGAATATGAAGCTGTAGAGTTGCGCGACGGTGATAAATCACGCTATTTAGGAAAAGGGGTATTGACTGCGGTTAAAAATGTAAATGAAATCATTGCCCCTGAATTGATCGGTCATGATGTAACAGACCAAGTCGGAATTGACAAATTGTTAATTGAACTGGACGGAACAGAAAATAAAGGAAAATTAGGCGCTAATGCCATCCTTGGTGTTTCCATGGCAGTCGCTCGTGCTGCAGCTGATTTTCTAGGCGTTGAACTTTATCAATATCTTGGCGGCTTCAACGCAAAACAATTGCCAGTTCCTATGATGAACATTTTAAATGGCGGTGCCCATGCGGACAACAACGTGGACATTCAAGAATTCATGATCATGCCGGTTGGTGCATCCAACTTCCGTGAAGCATTGCGCATGGGAGCGGAAATTTTCCACAATCTGAAATCCGTGTTGAAAGAAAAAGGCTACAATACAGCAGTTGGAGACGAAGGTGGTTTTGCACCAAACTTAAAATCCAATGAAGAAGCTCTGCAAACCATTATTGAAGCAATCGAAAGAGCGGGTTACAAACCAGGCGAAGAAGTGAAATTGGCAATGGACGTTGCTTCTTCTGAACTTTACAGCGATGAAGACGGAAAATACCATCTGGATGGCGAAGGCGTAGCGAAAACATCCGAAGAAATGGTAGACTGGTATGAAGAATTGATTTCTAAATACCCAATCATTTCGATCGAAGACGGTTTGGATGAAAACGATTGGGAAGGCCATAAAATGCTGACAGAACGCCTTGGCAAAAAAGTACAATTAGTAGGTGACGACTTGTTCGTTACAAACACGAAAAAATTAGCTCAAGGTATCGAAAAAGGTGTTGGCAACTCCATCTTAATTAAAGTAAACCAAATCGGTACTTTAACGGAAACATTTGATGCAATCGAAATGGCAAAACGCGCAGGATACACGGCTGTTGTTTCTCACCGCTCTGGTGAAACAGAAGACAGCACAATCGCGGATATTGCCGTGGCTACAAATGCCGGCCAAATTAAAACGGGAGCACCGTCCCGCACTGACCGCGTAGCGAAATACAACCAATTGCTTCGCATCGAAGACAAATTGGGAGATACTGCTCAATACCTTGGCTTGAAGGCATTCTATAATCTGAAACACTAATCCTTCATCCATTTTCAAAAGGCTGACTCATCACGGTTGACCCGTTCAATGAGTCAGCCTTTTTCATGATTCTTATTTGTCTTCTTCCTGACCCTTGTGGTAAAATAAAACTAATCGTTTGTTCGTTGTTATGGAGGGGAATCATGCACACATTTTTAACCATCGCACTAGTAGTCGTTTCCATCGCGCTCATCGTGGTCGTTTTACTGCAATCGGGAAAAAGCGCCGGCCTTTCCGGAGCCATTACCGGCGGGGCAGAACAGCTTTTTGGAAAGCAGAAAATGCGCGGTGTTGATTTGGTTTTGCATCGCATTACGGTTGTATTGTCCATTTTGTTTTTCGCGATTACCATTGCGATCGCTTATCTTGGATGGTAACGGCAGCGAGACGCTGTGGAAATGAACGGTTGTCTGCAGCTAACTGATCTTAAGAACGATATAACATTGCGAATTTTCCGGCCTGACCATTCGTGGTTAGGCTTTTCTCTTGAAAAGCTCATCCATTCGCTTCTCATGATGATCGCCAACATCGCCATTTTGTGGACTAGGGTGTCAACATGAGGATCATGAGAGAGAGTTTGAACTAGAAAGTACTTTTTGAGAAGGCGGATTGATGAGAGGAAAAGAACTTTTTTCAGCGGCAGTAAAACATTTGGATTCATGAAGAAAGGAGAAGTCATCATGAAAATTAAATGGCCGGAGCCGTTTTTCTTTGAAGCGGGGCCGAGAGCGGTATTATTGCTGCATGGTTTTACCGGAAATTCATCGGATGTGCGCATGCTGGGGAGATTTTTGGAGAAAAAGGGGTATACCAGTCATGCCCCCCATTATAAAGGCCATGGAGTGCCTCCGGAAGAGCTGGTGAAAACAGGGCCGAGAGACTGGTGGAAGGATGTTGTAAAAGCTTATGATTTTTTGAAAAGCAAAGGCTATGAGGAAATTGCCGTTGCCGGCCTGTCGCTCGGCGGTGTATTTTCTTTGAAATTAGGTTACACTGTACCTGTGAAGGGAATCATTCCCATGTGTGCACCTATGTATATTAAAAGCGAAGAAGTTATGTACAAGGGAGTTGTGGAATACGCCCGCAACTATAAAAAATTGGAAGGAAAATCGGAGGAGCAAATTGAAAAAGAAATACAAGCCTTTAAGGAAACTCCTATGAACACGTTAAAAGAGCTTCAAAATCTTATTGCCGATGTCCGTGAAAATGTGGATAACGTATATGCCCCAACGTTTGTTGTTCAAGCAAGACATGATGAAATGATCAACACGGATTCGGCGAATATTATTTATAATGAAATCCAATCTCCGGTGAAACACATAAAATGGTATGAACAATCCACCCATGTCATTACACTTGGTAAAGAAAAAGAGCAGCTTCACGAAGATATTTATCAATTTTTAGAAAGTCTTGATTGGCAAGTATAAATTCCGTCGGGGCTTTAAGTCCTAAGGAGGGATGAAAATGGATCCAACCATTCAAGAGCATGTGGACAGGCTGTTGACCTATATGAAAGAAGACGCCTACAAGCCGCTCACTGTCCAAGAACTTGAAAAAGCATTTGAAATTGAGGATTCATCAGAGTTTAAAGATTTTGTCAAAGCGCTTGTCTACATGGAAGAGCAAGGGCTTGTCGTTCGAACAAGAAGCAACCGTTATGGAGTTCCGGAAAAAATGAATTTAATCCGTGGAAAGCTGTCCGGTCATCCGAAGGGATTCGCCTTTTTGATCCCGGAAGAACCGGGAATGGATGATATTTTTATCCCTCCCGGCGACACAAACGGAGCGGTGAACGGAGACAAAGTGCTTGTCCGTGTTTCCAATCAAAAATCAGGAACGCGCAGAGAAGGAGCCGTTGTCCGAATTTTGGAGAGAGGCGTCAAGGATCTGGTCGGCACCTACTCGGACAGCAAATATTTTGGGTTTGTAATTCCGGATGACCGCAAGTTTTCCAGTGATATTTTTATTCCGAAAACAGCCAATATGGGGGCAGTGGACGGTCATAAAGTGGTGGTCCGGATCACTTCTTATCCGGAAGGAAGAAAAAGCGCCGAAGGAGAAATTATTCAGATTATCGGCCATAAAAACGATCCGGGAGTGGATATTTTATCGGTTATTCATCAGTTTGGACTTCCGGAAGGCTTTCCGGATGAAGTATTGGCTCAGGCCAATGAAACACCCGACACCATTGACGAATCGGAAATTCGAAACAGAAGAGACCTGCGGAACGAACTGATCGTGACGATTGATGGACCGGATGCCAAAGACTTGGATGATGCCGTCACTGTCACAAAATTGGACAATGGACACTACAAATTAGGCGTTCATATAGCGGATGTCAGCTACTACGTGAAAGAAGGCTCTCCTATTGACCGGGAAGCGTTTGAGCGGGGGACAAGCGTGTATTTGGTTGACCGAGTGATTCCGATGATCCCGCACCGGCTGTCCAACGGAATCTGTTCTTTAAATCCGAAAGTGGACCGCCTTACTCTCTCATGTGAAATGGAAATCAATGAACAAGGAGAAGTGGTCAGCCACGAAATTTTCGAAAGCGTCATCCGCACAACGGAACGAATGACTTATGAGGATGTCAATGCCATTCTCGTTGACAAAGATGAAGAATTGCGGAAACGGTATGAACCTCTTGTTCCTATGTTTGAACTAATGGCCGAATTGGCCGAAATTCTCCGTAATAAACGAATGAAGCGGGGAGCCATCGACTTTGATTTTAAAGAGTCGAAAGTGATTGTCGATGAAAACGGCAAACCGGTAGATGTCGTGCTGCGCGAACGTTCCGTGGCGGAGCGGCTGATCGAAGAATTTATGTTGGCAGCCAATGAAACAGTGGCGGAACATTTTCATTGGCTTGATGTTCCGTTTATTTACCGGATTCATGAAGATCCGAAAGAAGACAAACTGCAGCGATTCTTCGAATTTATTACGAATTTTGGTCTGGTGGTCAAAGGAACGGCCAATTCCGTTCATCCGCGGGCGTTGCAGGAAATCATTGAAGCCGTGCAAGGAAAGCCGGAAGAAATGGTCGTATCGACTGTGATGCTTCGTTCCATGCAGCAGGCAAAATATTATCCGGAAAGTCTGGGACACTTCGGTTTGTCTACCGATTTTTACACCCATTTTACTTCTCCGATACGTCGGTATCCGGATTTAATTGTTCACCGGCTTATCCGCACTTATTTGATCGAAGGGAAAATGGATGAAGCGACACGAGCGAAATGGGGAGCGCGGCTTCCGGAAATCGCTGAGCATTCTTCCGAGAGAGAAAGACGGGCAGTAGATGCCGAAAGAGCGACTGACGAAATTAAAAAAGCGGAATTTATGGAAGATAAAATCGGCCAAGAATTTGACGGCATTATTAGTTCCGTTACGAACTTTGGCATATTTGTTGAACTGCCGAATACCATTGAAGGTCTTGTCCATGTTTCGTATATGACCGATGATTATTATCACTACGATGAACGCCATTATGCGATGATCGGCGAGCGGACTGGAAATGTGTATCGGATCGGCGATGAAATTACGGTCCGCGTCATCAATGTCAATAAAGAGGAACATTCGGTCGATTTTGAAATCGTCGGCATGAAAAACGTTAAGAAGCGAAAAACGACGGAAGCGCCGAAAGTGGTGAAAGTGCGTTCCAAAAAAGGAAAACAAAAAGGACCGCAGCTGAATGTGGAGGAAGAATGGTCAACGCGGCCGCCCAAAAAAAAGAAAAAGAAATTTTACGAGAATGTCGCAAAGCCAAAAAGCAAAAGGCGTAAACGAAAATAAAGGCGGACTGACAAGAATTTAGTCAGAGAATGAGATAAGTTTTTTTGATGATGGAGAGGCCGGATCTTTCCTGATAGCCTTTTGGACAAAAGATCAAGAAACCAGCAAGGGGGGAATCATATGCCAAAAGGGGAAGGAAAAGTTGTCGCACAAAATAAGAAAGCTAGGCACGATTACTTTATTGAAGAGACGTATGAAGCGGGCATCGTGCTGCAAGGAACGGAAATTAAATCGATCCGCGCTGGCCGTGTCAACTTAAAAGATTCATTTGCCCGCGTCCAAAAGGGCGAGGTTTTTCTTCACAATATGCATATCAGCCCATATGAACATGGAAACCGTTATAATCATGACCCGCTTCGTACTCGAAAGCTTTTGCTGCATAAAAAAGAAATTTTGAAATTAATCGGAAAAACAAAAGAGCAAGGCTATTCGCTTGTTCCGTTAAAATTATATATAAAAAACGGCTATGCCAAAATTCTTCTCGGTCTGGCCAAAGGGAAGAAAAAATGGGATAAACGCGAAGACTTGAAAAAGAAAGAAGCAAAACGAGAAATTGAGCGTGCGTTTAAAGCTCGTCAGCAGTTTTAATTTTTCTTTGAAGATAGTCTTGAACTTCCATGGAGAAACTCATTTCGTTACCTATACAGGACTGCATAGAATCGATATGTTCAAGCGATCTTTGGATGCAGTCCTCGGGAAAAAGCCTCCACTTCCAATAAATGAGGAAGTGGGGTGTCGTACCACACGTTGGAAAGTTGGAAGTTCATCCCGGTTGAATTATGCGCTCGATATGATATAATAATCCTTGCAAGAGCCAGTTGAAACAAGCATTAAGCTCGATATTCCTAGAGCTTCCGAAACATTCTCTTTATTATAAGGGGACGTTACGGATTCGACAGGGGTAATCAGAGCTTAAGCTGCGAGTCGGAGGGATCGTCTCCGTCATCAACGTCAACTTAAATATAACTGGCAAACAAAACAATTACGCTTTAGCTGCTTAATTGCGCTAAAGGCTCCTCCTTCCATCGCCCATGTGGAAGTCGAGGGGTTCATCTGAAGTGGGCTACGCCGGATTCCGCCGCCTGAGGATGAAGGAAGAGACCAATCAGGCTAGCTCATCCGAAGCCCGTCGACAGGCCGACGATAGAGCGAAACACAATATGTCGACTACACTCGTAGACGCTTAAGTGGTGATACCTTTGGACGTGGGTTCGACTCCCACCGTCTCCATTTTAAGTATCCGATAACATGCGAATAAAACTTGCGAAATCCTGATACGACCGCGTTTGCGGTCGTTTTTCATTTTTCCGAGATTCCGAAAGAATCCTGTAGAATTCGAAAAAATTTTGCATTGATTTTGCACTGCTATTTTTGTTCGGTCAACTTGTCGAGACTTTTTCTGCTTGTTTTTACCTAACTTGCTTCATAAGCAGGCTGGCTTTTGTCGACAAACTAAATAACCGCAACACTATCAGTTGCGGTTGTTCGCGGAAGATTCCGATGGCTGATTTGAAGTTACACAGGTTTTTATAAAAAACCTGAAATCAAAATATTTAGCGGTAAATACTCTCTGTTTTCTCATCTACAAAGAGATCTCAAGTGGTGATCCACAATCGATTCAACCATTTCTGGCGTTAAATGATTCGGCTGCATAATGATGTGTATCGCTAAACCGTCAATAAGCGCATAAAGACGCTCCACTTCTAAATCTACATTTAAGTTTGGCCGTGCAAGTTCAAGTTTTAACAACGTTTCAATGATTAGTTTAATTGCGGAACGAAACTCGTGGTATACTTGATTGCTTAATGGCTGAAGTTCAGGCTCCCATAATGCCTTTTGGGTAAAAGTAAACCACACCTCCATTTCTTTTTTTGTTTCTTCTTCCAGCGGCAAAACTTCATGTATTAGACGTTTTATCCCTTCAAGAGGGGGACAAGAAAAATCGATTCCTTCAATTCGTTTTTTCACTCGCTCGGAAACGAGCCTCATCGAAAAAGCCAACAGTTCTGACTGGGTAGAAAAATAATGGCGTAAGGAACCAACAGAAATTCCAGCCTCTTTCGCAATATTGCGGACGGTTGCTTTTTCAATTCCCTCCCTCGTGATGATTCTCCATGTCGCTTCCGCAATTTTTTTCCTTTGTTTATCATGATCAACTATTTTTGGCATGAATATATTATATCATGATTGTTTTTTTGATACATGTGTGCTAAATTGTTTCTAACACAACTGTATTAAAAAGGGGATATTTATATGATTGCTTGGCTCATTATTGCCAGTGAAATTTTGTTTTGGCTATTTATTTTTGCGGGTTTATTCGCAAGATATGTTCTGAAATGGAAAAGAATTGGAATAATATTATTGTTTTGCACACCGCTTATTGACCTTTTTTTATTGATGGCTACTATTATTGATTTGAAAAATGGGGAAACGGCTCATTTTGTTCACGCGTTGTCAGCAGTTTATATCGGCGTCTCCGTTGCATTTGGCAGACGCATGATTCAATGGGCTGATGAACACTTTTCCTACCGATTTGCTGGGGGGAGTCGTCCCAAAAAAGCACCTCGATTCGGAAAAGAACATGCCAAGTACGAACGACAAGGCTGGTATCGGCATTTGCTTGCATGGACAATCGGGAATGGATTAATCCTTATCATGGTTTTGCTCGTCAACGACTTTGACAAAACAAAAGAGCTGTTAATCGCGGCAACCCGATGGTCTGTTATTCTTATCATCGACTTTTTGTGGAGCTTTAGTTACACACTATGGCCCCGCAGAGTAAAGTAAAAAGCAGCTTACTGTATTGATCATGTATGTATGGACGACGTCGCAAGCCATAAAAATACGGGGATTACAAAATCACGCAGGAGTCAGCTTATTTCAAGCGGAAAGATAGCAATAAGGGTTATTTTTATAGCCAATTGCTTTTCTCCCATAAATCTGTTATCGTGAACCTCTAAACTACGCTGTTTCCACTTATCAATGACAACTAGAATCATATTTTGAAATACATGGAGATATGATTATATGAACAGGTTATGAAGGGGAGAGGCTTCATGGCGGATTTTGAAAAAGCGGCGAAATTTGAACATGGATTTTGGCTTCAGATATTGGGAGATCATGCTCGATTTATACACGATTCACTCGGTCCTCAAGAACAACGGGAAATCGATCTGGCCCGTTATTTTATTCAAACGTTTGATTACCTTCTCGCAAGGGTTCAAGTCGATGACTTAGCGGCATTAAGCAACAAAGCGGAAGAAGAGGGCAATAAACTAAGAGAGTTTAAGCTCCGTTTAATCGAACGTCATTTGGTCGGAAAGATTCAAATAGGATTAAGTCCATCCTTTATGAATCATATGGTCAATGAATTAGAGGAGTATTTACGGATTTTAGACTATTTAAAAAAAGGAGCAGTTCCTCCTATCTTTCATGAACTTCACCACCACTTAATCTGGATTTTAGATGCGGCCGGTCATGCCGGAGCCATTTCAGATAACATGGATAGAATCGAAAAGAAAATCAAAGAGAAAAGCGACGATTTTACAAAAGATTTCGAAGCATTTTATTTAAAAGCGGTAGAAATGACAGGATTTCTGAGAACCAATCTTTCCTCTTTCCCCGCATTAGAGAGGCTTCATCATGATGTTTCCTTTGAAATGAAGCTCTTTATGAACTTTCTGAATGAAATAGAAGAGCTGGGATTAAGTAAGCAAGCTTTGGGTACTTTTGCCCCTCTAATGGCGGATCATATGATGAGAGAAGAGTGCTATTATTTAACAAGAATAGCGAGAAGTCCCCTTCCTCTTTAGGTGGGGGATGAATCGCTATTTTATTTTTTCTTCTATCCTACTATAATAACAAAAAACATAAAAAAAGGAGGTGAATCTCACCATGTATCGAGGACAGAGGGTGTATTTTTCCGCTTCGAACGGCACCATCCAACAACTGATGGAATGTAATCGCATTTCCGCTCAAATTTGGAATGATTGTCTTACCGAAGCCCGAAATTACTACCTTACTCATCAAAAATGGATTGGCAAATCTCAGTTGCAAAAACGCTTAAAAGGGAAATACCATCTGCATAGTCAAAGTATCCAAGCGGTGGCTCACAAATATCTTTTTGCCAGAGACAGCACTCACAAAGCTATCCAGAAAGGTATCAAAACCGCTAAGTATCCCTATAAACAAAAGAAATACTTCAATACCAAGTGGGTAGACAAAGCCTTCACCATTTCCGAGAATGGGAAAATCACTTTGTCGTTAGGTACACATGGCGGTAAACGCATTCCACCGCTGGTGGTCTATGCCAAAAACTTACCGAAAGGAACTATCAAAGAAATCGAATTGTGCTATGACAATGGATTATACCTTTCGGTTTCGTATGAGGATGGACAAGAACCTCTTCCTTATACGCCTCATCACTCCGCAGGAGTCGATATGGGCGAAATTCATACCATTGCTTCGTTTTGCGACCATGGGGAAAGTGTTCTTCTGTCAGGTCGGAAACTTCGCAGTATCCACCGTCTTCGCAACAAGAAACTTCGAGAATTGCAAAAACTTCAGAGCAAATGCAAAAAAGGCTCTCGAAGGTGGAAGAAATACCAACGGGTGAAGCGGTATATCCTTTCGAAAAGTGAACGACAGTTGCGGGACGCTTTACACAAAACCACCAAAGCGTTTGTGGATTGGTGCATCCAACAAGGCGTTTCGGATGTATATGTCGGCAATCCCGAAGGGGTACAGAGACACACGAAAAAGAAAAGACGGGAACATGTCAATCAAAAACTATCCAATTGGAGCTTTGGCAAAATAAAGCAATATTTGGAATGCAAATGCCAAAATAAAGGTATCAAGGTAACGTTTGTGAAGGAAGCGTACAGCAGTCAAACATGTCCTGTTTGCAAACGAAAAAAGAAAGTACGCACCCGAATGTATCATTGCCATTGTGGATACACTTCTCATCGGGATATTCATGGAGCGAAGAATATCCTGAGCCAAGCCTTATACGGTTCATTTGAACCTTGGGGACAGGAGAAGATTCCAACGTATCTACGACCCGCATAAAACGGGGAGTAGTAGATGGTGCGAACCCACCCACCGCAAGGTGTAGCTTCTTTTAGAACCTGGAAGATTCCCTTCTTTTGAAGAAGAGAAACGCCGAAAGGTGTTTCGTGGAAGTTTCTATGTTTGGCAGAGAAGAAACCCCCACTTCCATAAGTGGAGGGAGGTTCATCAAAGATAGCGGAATCAACAGAACTTCCGCAGCCAGATTGTGATCCAACAAAACCGAGATTAACAGAGTAAATTTTGAAAAGCGAAACCAGTGAATGAGATATAATCCTTTAAAATTCTTTCCTCTGAAAATATAAAAGACCTGAGAAAAAGAAGAGAATAAAACTTCCCAGTATGACCACAAAAAGAGTTTCAAATGGCATGTTCAATGAGCCAAAGCTGTCTTCTGAATGCAGCATCATCCCTAAAAATGGCTGAGCCCATGGATAGAATGGACCGTACTTAGCTGAATGAACTATTAAGATGTTCGGCAGTGTAAAAATGACGTTGACCGCAAGCGGAGCGGCAAAGCTCGTCCATACGGCGGAAACAAAAATTTGTAAAGCAGCAAGGGGAATACAAGCAATCCATCCGCTGAATACACTCCATCCGATTTCCTTCCAAGGGACGGGGGCGCCAAAGCCTTTCAGTAGACCGATCAAAAGAAACGCTCCAACAAATAGAATTTGTGTCATCCCGAGTAAACCGAGAACCATGAAAAATTTTACGAAGTAGACGTTTTTTCTTGTGACAGGCAGCGCAAGAAGCTGCTTCCACCCTCCGCCAACATGTTCATAACGGCATAAAAAGGCAGAAAAAACTCCTGTTAACAATGGCAAAAATAATAGAGAGTGAACAGATGACATTAATGCAAAGGTCAGTAACCACGGATGATCCAGTTTATCATACATAGAATTATTCAAACGAAAGAGAGCGGATAAAACAGGGCTGACCAATGTTAGAAGCCAAATGGAAGATTTACGAAGCTTGAGAAATTCTGATTGAAAAAGCTTAAGCAACTTATTTCACATCCTTTCTGACAAAATCAAGCAGTCCCATCATGAAAATGACCAATCCCAATAACAATCCTGCTATGACCGAGTAGATAGGATCTCCCCAACCGTTCTGTAAAGAAGGCCATTTCCATGGGAGCCAATCATTCAGTTGAGACGAATTCATGGATAATACCGTACTTATAATCCCGACGGTGAACGGAATCGCTTGGTTTTTTAGTGAAATGGCAATCCAGATTTGGAAAGCGATAAAAGGAAAAACGGCCAGATAGGGATAATACATCGTTTTGAGTAAATAAAGAAAGGGGATATCGGTGCCGAATTTTAAAGCGAGCCCTAAAAGAATCGTACCGATCCCCAAAAGCGAACTAGAAAGAAACAATAGAAAGAGCGCTAATGCTAATTTACTGAAAAAAACACTTCTTTTTGTGATCGGCAAAGCGAGCAGCTGCTTCCACGCATTGGTTTGGTGTTCAATGTTGGCCAACATGGAAGTAATGATCGAAAGTCCTAAAAGCAATGTAGGAATGGCTAACGATTGAACATCATGAATAAGCCCCTCCCATAGATTGTCTGCATAAAGATTCGTTAAATAATCGTAGCGAATACCAAAATTAGCGGCTTGTAACGCAATGACGCCGAAAGGTCCGAGAAAAACTAAAAACCAGATCAGTTTTCGGCGGATTTTCATAAAATCTGTTGTCAAAACACGTAGCACTATAAAACCTCCTTTCTGCTGGTTAATTCCAGGAAAATGTCTTCTAGTGATTTTCTTTCTTCTTGGACGCGATAAATGGATATGTTATTTTGTACGAGAGTTTGAATCATTTGGGCGACTGTCTGATCGGATAGATTTTCAAAAAGAAGCCGATCGCTTTGTTTCGTCATTGGATATCCGTATGAAAGAAGACAATTCCAAGCAGCGTTCACATCATGAACTTGGATCGCTATTTTACTTTTTGAACGCTGTTTAAGTTTTTCCATAGAACCTTGGAAAATCATTTCTCCTTTGGAGAGAATGCCAACCTGGGTAGCTATTTGATCCACTTCCGATAACAAATGGCTCGAAACGAGTATGGTGATCCCATGTTCTTTTGATAAACTTTTCATTAATTCGCGAATTTCTAAAATTCCTGAAGGGTCCAGGCCATTCGTTGGTTCATCTAAAATTAACAGCTCCGGGTTGTTTAAAAGCGCCGCAGCAATGCCTAATCGTTGTTTCATTCCTAAAGAGAAATCTTTCACTGGACGTGTGGCTTCATCGGATAAGCGAACGATCGAAAGAACTTTATCTATTCTTGACTTCGGCGCATCCAGCAAAATACGTAAAGTTTCTAAATTTTCATAGGCCGTTAAGTGGCCGTAATAAGATGGAGACTCAACTAATGAACCGACTCGTTTTAGTACAAGCAGCCTTTCTTTTGTCATGTCTTTGCCAAATATATGAATGGATCCTTTTGTCGGCTTGGACAGACCTAAAAGCATTCGAATAGTGGTGGTTTTCCCGGCGCCGTTTGGACCTAAAAATCCGTATATTTCTCCTTTTTTAATATGTAAATCGACATTGCGAACGACGATTTTGGATTTGAATTTTTTGGTTAATCCGTGTGTTTCCACAATATATTCGTTCATTTCTTTCACCTCTAGCGATGATCATAGCTAATAAAGGTTAAAAGAAGGGGAGGGCGAGTTTAAATTTCGTTTAAAAATAGGCTCTATCTTCATTTGAAAATAAAAAAATCCGGAAATCATCCGGATATCTCTCTAGAAAGCACTTATCGTTTTCTTTTTTTAGTTCGCTCTTAATGATAAGGGGATAGGTGTTTCTGAAATCAAAATCGTTGTGCCAGTTTCACTTGTATCCATACTCCAGTGTAAATTCATTTCTTTCATCATAAGGGCAACGATGGATAAGCCGATCCCTACTCCTTTTTGGTGAGAAGCTGCTCTTATACCGGGTCCGTGATCTTCTATTACAATGACATTTTCACTCGTTACTCGCAAGGCTACATATTTTCCTTCTTTTGCATGTCGAGAAATATTTTGGAAAAGATTATCCAATATTCTTTCCATCCATTGAGGATCTACATACCAATAAACAGATTGTTCCGGAAGCTCCCATTCCATTTCAAAGTTCATATTTTCAAATACTGGATACCATGAGGCAAAAGAGGATCTAAGCAGCCTGATTATATCCGTTGATTTCGGATGAAACGGATATTTGCCTGATGTTAACAGCGTATAAGAGACAAGATTATCGATAAGCTGATCAAGGTAATTCATCTTTCGGTCGATTAATTCAAGCGACTCCAGCCCTTTTGGGCTTAATGGTTCTTTTCTTAATCTGTACGCATGCCCGCGAATCGTTGTAAGGGGAGTTCTTAAATCATGGGAAAGATTGGCGATTAGCTGCCTTCTTAACTCTTCTTCTTCTTTTTCTCGTTTTTTGCTTTCCGCAAGCTGGACCATCATTTGGTTAAAAGCGTATTCGAGTTGCCCGATTTCATCTTGTTTTTCGATCGAAATGGGGGAAGGAATTTGATTTTTCGTGAATACATTGATCGTTTTTTGAAGACGCAACAATCTTTTCCGAATCCGATAAAAAAAGATCCAAGATAAAAAGATAAACATCATTAAAATGATCATCACAATGATAAAAAACAAATAATCGTATTCGTCTCTCAATTTTTGACCACGGTTTTTCATTTCACTTCTCGGAACTTGAAAAACGATAAAACCTTTGTCTTTCTTTTCACCGACAAAAGCAACAACGGTAAATGGATCGCTGTCATAACTGCTCTTCATAAATTGAACCACATAGGAGGGGCTCCATTTATTTGGTATTTTGATATTTTCTGAACTTTTGAATTTCGTATTCCCTGCAGAATCTACCCAAAATATATCGGCTTTAGAATAAGTTTTTTTCAAATGGGATAGTTTGCTTATGATTTGTTCATCTGATGCGCGTTGGAGTGCTTTTGCTTCATGGTGCCACATTTTTTCTAAATTGGTTCCGTCTTTATAAATGTTATCCCCGATCGTAAATAAGTCCGCTATAGAAACGAATAGAAGGGAAAAGAGGATGGAGCTCAAAGGAAACAGCATAATCGCTGTGATAATAATCGTCAAATATTTTGATAGCAGCGAATTTCTTCTCTTCATTGTTTCACCCGGTATCCGATGCCTCGAATGGTTTCTATGATCTGCGGAGAACTTGGATCGATTTCTATTTTTTCTCTTAAATAACGAATATGGACAGCTAAAGTTTTATCTCCTTCTATGTAAGGTTCATCCCAGACGGCTTCAAAAATTTGTTCTTTTGTCAAAATTTGGTTCGGATGTTGAAGCAAATACATAAAAATTTGATATTGTTTGCTTGTTAATAATATTTCTTTACGAGTCTGTTTATCGAAAATGCGATTTTCATTTACATTTACTTGAATGTGGCCAAGCTCGATGCATTCTGATATGGATTTTCCAAAACGTCTTAGGAGCACTTCAATTCTCGCTGCCAATTCGTCCGGATGAAAGGGCTTTGTTAAATAATCATCAGCAAATTGAAGTCCCTGCAGCTTATCATCAATGGAAGTACGAGCAGATAACAATAAAATGGGGATATTGGGATAATCTTTTTTCATCCTTTGTCCAATAGTAAAACCATCCAAACCCGAAAGCATCACATCCAAAATGACTAAATCGGTTTTTTGCATCACCGTGTCTTGCAAGGCTTGCTCTCCGGAATAAAACCATTCTATTTTATAGCCCCTTTGTTCAAGGTCTTCCTTGACCATATTGCCAATTTCAAGATCATCTTCAATATAAGCAATGGTTTTCATGGAAATCACCCATCCCTATCATAAAATAAAAACAATGGATAATAAAGGAAAAGAAGAATCTTCCTTCAGTCTATCATTCGTAGAGTCTTTCCTCGTTCATATACAACTATCCCGTCTTTTTCGGAAATGATGGTCGACCGAAACAAAACGTCACACCTGTATGACAAAGGGGGAAGCAAAGTTGATTTATGAAAAAATTAAAAACAAATATCACTATCTTTTGAGCCAACTGGCCAAGAAGATCGAAACAGAATTGAATCAAATATAATCGTTTTGCGTATAGTGTTCGTTCACCCATGCTTTGAAATTGATGATCCATATAGAAGAAGACAAGGACTGCCGATATAATGGGCAGTCCTTTTTCTTCTTATACATACATTTGCAATCCGGACGGGCAGCGATCCCATTCATATCATCAATGGGCGCCTTCTTCTGAAGGGTTTCGATGTTGAATATGACTTGTCAGCCAAGCAATTGCGGCTGCAAACACAAGATAACCCATTAAGATCCATGTTTGTGTTTGTAATTGTGACCAGTCTCCTAAAGAGATGACATCTTGGAAGCTACGAAGGGAATGGGCCATTGGAAGATTTTCGCCGATGACTCTCAATATCGGTGCGTTCAATTCGATAGGGAATGTTCCTCCGCATGTCGCCAGTTGAAGGACTAAAAGTGTAACCGCCATAAATTTGCCAAGGATGCCAAATACGGTCACCAACATCAAAATAAATGTCATAAACGTAAAAGAAACAATGATACTAGACAGAATGAACAATGGGACACTGGCTACATCGATGTCGAATCCGAATAGGATCACTGTGTCTACAATAAGAGCTTGAATGAATCCGATGAAATACACTAATCCTAATTTATTGATAAAATGTATCGTTCCATTTACTATAACATCTTTTCTTCGGCCAAGCGGAAGGATATTGGACGCCATAATTCCGCCCACATAAAACGCTAAAGATAGAAAATAAGGAGCAATTCCGGTACCGTAGTTTGGCACATGTGAAAGATTGGATTTCTCCAATTGAACCGGTTCGGCAAACATAGAGGTGATGTCATCGTTGTCATGAACATCGGACGTTTTCTTTGCAGCTTCATTTAATTTGGTCGATAACTCTTTTGAGCCGTCTGACAATTGGACAAGTCCATTTGTTAATTGATTGGCCCCATGATCTAGTTGATTTTCACCGTTTGCCAATTGATTTACTCCAGTTTGCAAGGAAGAAAATCCTTGCTGCCATTGATGAAAACCGTTGGCAAATTGGACTGTTCCGGCGGATAATTGTTTCGCTCCGTTGGTGGCTTCATTCATCTTATCGCCGAATTGTTTCATGCCTTCTTCGATTTTCGCTTGTCCTGCCGCTAATTTCTCGGAACCTTGGGCCAGTTGTGATTGGCCGCTTTTCAATTGTTGCGTTGCTTTGGCTATTCCATCAGACATGGCGACGATTTGTAGAAATTGAGCATTTTTTTGTGCCTCTGGATGCGTTTTGATATACTGTTGCAATTGTTTTTTCAGCGCGTTCGCTGCGTCGTTTACACGGGCTTGTCCTTGAACTAATTTCTCATTCCCGCTTGCCCAATCCTTTGTTCCTTCTGTTAATTGATTCATTCCGGATTCCAATGTTTCATGTCCTTTCGATAGCTGGGACATGCCATTGTATAGCGATAACGATCCGTTTTGAATTCTATCCAACCCTTTGTTTAACTCTTGCTGACCGTTTGACAGTTTTCCGGTTCCTTGTTGAAGTTGAGCCGTCCCATTTTCCAGACGATGGATCCCTTCAGACAGTTGAACCATTCCGTTTTTTTCTTTCAAAATCCCTTCATTTAATTTCTCCGCACCGTCACTAGCTTTCCTGAGCCCCTTTGCTAATTGCTGAAACTTTGAAAATACGCCATCCGCATAAGATTTTGTAATGCTGTCGGCTATTTTTGTTTTCATTTCTTCCGTTGCGGTCGAGCTGATTTGTGAGGCAACATAGCTTTTGCCTGGATTCAATTGATAAATTAGTTTGGCGGGTTGCGGATGTTCATCCATCAACGTACTGACTTTTTCTGAAAAATCTTTGGGAATGGTGATGACCATATAGTAATTGCCATCTTTTAAGCCTTGTTCAGCCACCTTTTTCGAGACAAAGTGGAAATTCAAATCTTTGTTTTTCTTTAATTCTTTGACAAAATCTTTCCCCGCATGAATCGGTTTGTGATCCATCATCGAACCTTGATCCAAGTTCACAACCGCAACGGGCAGTTTGTCCAATCGTCCGTATGGATCCCAGTATCCTGCTATAAAGAATCCGGCATAGATTAAAGGAACAATCAAAAGAAATACTAATGCAATCCGCCCATGTTTATGAGCCCACATCAATTTTAAGTCTTTGTAAATTAATTTGATTCCTTTCATTCTTACCTCCTTGCCATGGTTGAAAGTTATATAGCCATTTTTTTATCATAAATTTTTTCATCCATATTGTATAATATATAATTAATTACAATAATATAGCTTCTAGTCTATGAATAAGGCGGTGTATAGCAGATGGAATTGCTGCAACTGAAGTATTTTCAAACTGTTGCACGTCTCGAACACATGTCGAAAGCGGCAGAGGAACTGAACATTGCCCAACCTTCCCTGAGCAAGACGATTGCACGGCTGGAAGAAGATCTTGGCGTTCCGCTGTTCGATCGGCAAAACCGTCAAATTAAACTAAATCGATATGGAAAAATATTTTTGGGACGGGTTGAAAGAGCCTTTATGGAATTAAAGGAAGGGAAAAGAGAAATTTTAGAGTTGGCAGAGCGAAATCAACATAAGATCAGCTTGGCTGTATCCATTCCAAGAGTCCTTCCTGATTTATTAGGTTCTTTTTTAAAAAAATATCCTCAAGTCCATTTTCAACAATTTGTCCATTCGACATCGTCCATGAAACGTCATCTGAAAAACGGGGAAATCGATTTTTGTATTTCTTCGGTTCCCATTGAAGACCCTGAAATCATTTGGCAGCCCCTTTTCACGGAAGAAATTTTTTTGATTGTCCCGCCTGGACATCGGCTGGAAGGACGAGAAACGATTTATCTTGATGAAGTCAAGGACGAATCTTTTATCAGTATGCATACGGGATATGAAATCCGTAACTTAACCGATGAATTTTGCAGAAAAGCAGGTTTTATGCCGCATATTGCTTTTGAAGGGGACGAGCCGGGAGTTATAGGAGATTTAGTGAAACAAGGATTGGGGGTTGCCTTTATTCCGGCCATCTATTGGATTCATCAAAAGAAACCTACTTTGAATCGATTACGAATCTTAGAACCAACATGCCAACGAACGATTGGTTTAGGCTGGTCCAAAAGACGCTATTTTTCGGAAACAGCTCGTCAGTTTCACCAATTTATCTTCGAGTATTTCTCGAACATTTCTTCACAACTGAAAGAGATGCCATAGTGTCAAAATGAATGTTCAAGGACCGTTACTGCCAAAAGCATATTTGATAGTAAAAATCAACGGACTTGCTGGTGATGGCTAGTCGATCTCAATGGAAGAAAGAATCAAAAGACTAAATCAGTACCTAATGGGTTGGTGCGGATACTTTTCACTAGCTGACACTCCTACTGTCTTTAAGAATCTTGATAAATGGATAAGAAGAAGGCTCCGAATGATTATCTGGAAACAGTGGAAGAAGCCGAAAACGAAAATAAAGAAACTTATACAACTCGGAGTTCAACCATATAAAGCATATGAATGGGGAAATTCGAGGAAATCATATTGGAGAATCTCTAAAAGTCCCATATTACACAAAACCCTTGGCAACTCTTATTGGAGTAGCCAAGGGCTGAAAAGCCTGTACAGTAAATATGGCGAAAAGCGTCATTTATTTGATTGAACCGCCGTATACCGAACGGTACGTACGGTGGTGTGAGAGGACGGAGGTTCACCACCTCCTACTACTTGATTTATGAACGTCTCCCATTTTCTTCAAATCCTCTGAAGGTGAAGCTGTCAAACGATTTTCCATATGAGGATCTACTCACCTGATATGACTCTATTGCAAGAAAACATGGAAATCATCATGAATGTGAATGCTTAGTAAGTTCCAGGTGTAAGGTTCTCCTAATTTATAGATAAAAATGAAAACCAACATAACAAAGATATATGACTAAAACAATGAAAAATCCTTGTTCAATTGCACCGCCGGTACGAATGCCACCAGGTATACCAATTTCGATTTTTAAAGGCCATAAAAACTTAACTCCTTGTTTTGTGAGCATATCCAAGACCATATGACTGAACATTCCCATCAAGATACCCAATTCAATATCTTTAGGCCAGGAAGTTTGTTGGAATAAGAAGAATGCTAAAACTAAAAACAAAAGACTATGAGTAAAGGAGCGATGACCGAATACCGTGTTGATGATGTTGTCAATCAACGGCACCTTTCGGCCAATTAATGAACCGGTGTGATCAATATCCGGTATTAAAGCACCAAGAGCTAAACTACCAAAAAAAAGAGCTTCATGGCCAACGGCTCCTCCCAAGTTTAAATATAGAGCGCCTGCTGCTAAGCTCCCAACAATATGTGTTTTACCTTCCATTTTTCTCCCCTATTCTTTTAAACTATTTCCATAACTTAGTATGAATTAGCTTTTAAATGAAATCAACCAGGCTGATGTCTTCCTTCATCAAGGAGTCAACATGCCAACAAACCATTGGTTTAGGTTGGTCCAAAACCAAAAGACGATACTTTTCGGAAACAGCTCGTCAGTTTCATCAATTTATCTTCGAGTATTTCTCGAACATTTCTTCACGACTGAAAGAGATGCCGTAGTGCCAAAAGAAATGGCCGAGATCCCGTTTTGTCGAATAAAAAAACAGACTTGCCAAGTGTGGCGGGTCTGTTTTTCGTTCGTTGATCATGATGAATGATGATTCCATTGATCAAACAACAGAGAGTGATCTTGAACTCATATTTTTAACGTGTTCAATTGGAGACAAAAAGAGACACCGGTCTCGTTTTGTCTCTTTTTGTGTTTGCGAGAATTGCTCGATGCTTCATGTTGACGCTGATGATTTTTGGCACGCTTTTTGCAGTAAGAAAGGGTGAAGAAACAAGAATGAAGGAGGTTCAAAAAGATGAATGTGATTCAAGGCAAAGGAGTTGCTTTAACTCAGGAAAAAGCCAGATGGATGTATCAAAAAATGCTGGAAATTCGTGAATTTGAAGATAAGGTTCATGAAATCTTTGCACAAGGGAAATTACCCGGTTTTGTTCATTTGTATGCAGGCGAAGAAGCAATAGCGGTTGGGGTGTGTGCGCACTTAGGCGACAAAGATACGATTACAAGTACGCATCGCGGACACGGCCACTGTATTGCCAAAGGCTGCGATTTGGATGGAATGATGGCGGAGCTTTTTGGAAAGATCACGGGGTTGTGCAAAGGGAAAGGCGGTTCCATGCACATTGCCGATTTAGATAAAGGAATGCTGGGGGCGAATGGAATTGTAGGGGGAGGTTATCCTCTTGCTTGCGGGGCTGCGTTGACAGCCAAGTATAAAAAGACAGACGATGTAAGCGTTTGCTTCTTTGGCGACGGAGCTAATAATCAAGGGACTTTTCATGAAGGGCTTAATTTAGCGTCCATTTGGAAGCTGCCTGTTGTTTTTGTAGCGGAAAATAACGGGTACGGAGAAGCGACGCCGTTTGAATATGCTTCAAGCTGTAAACAAATTGTCGATCGCGCCATTGGCTACAACATGCCTGCCGTTCGCGTCGATGGGAAAGATGTGTTGGCTGTTTATCAAGCAGCGGAGGAAGCCATTCAAAGAGCACGCAAGGGAGAAGGTCCAACGCTAATCGAATGCGTGACTTATCGAAATTACGGCCACTTTGAAGGAGATGCCCAAAAATACAAGACAGAAGAAGAGAAGAGAGAACACCTTCAAGAGCGGGATGCCATCGTTCTATTCCGTAAATATATACTTAGTCAACAATTATTGTCAGAAAAAGAATTGGTGGAAATGGAAGAATCCGTAGAACAGGCGATAGAAAAGGCGGTTGAATTTGCAGAAAACAGCCCGTACCCGGAAGAATCAGAGCTGTTAAAAGATGTGTATGTATCTTACTAAAAAATGATAGGAGGCGGTATAGATGGTGAGAAAGATCAGCATGTCGAGTGCGATTAATGAAGCATTGAAGCTAGCGATGCGAAAAGATGAAAATGTCATTCTGTTAGGAGAAGACGTGGCAGGCGGAGCCGCTGTGGACCACTTGCAAGATGATGAAGCATGGGGCGGTGTATTAGGGGTAACGAAAGGATTGGTTCAAGAATTTGGCCGGGAGCGGATTTTGGATACTCCGATATCCGAAGCGGGATACGTAGGGGCAGCCATGGCCGCAGCGGCTACAGGATTAAGACCGATCGCTGAATTAATGTTTAATGACTTTATCGGAAGTTGTTTAGATCAAGTGCTGAATCAAGGGGCCAAATTCCGGTATATGTTTGGAGGAAAGGCGAAGGTGCCGGTTACGATTCGAACTACGCATGGAGCAGGCTTTCGGGCGGCGGCTCAGCATTCTCAAAGCTTATATGCCTTGTTTACCAGCATTCCCGGCATTAAAGTCGTGGTTCCGTCCACGCCATATGATGCGAAAGGCTTGCTGCTTGCTTCTATTGAAGACGATGATCCGGTGATCTATTTTGAGGACAAGACATTGTATAACATGACCGGGGATGTTCCGGAAGGGTATTACACCATTCCATTAGGAAAAGCAGACATTAAACGGACAGGATCCGACCTCACGATTGTCGCGATTGGAAAACAAGTTCATACAGCGTTATCGGCAGCGGAAGAATTGGCGAAAAAAGGATTAGAAGTGGAAGTGGTCGATCCGCGAAGCTTATCTCCGCTGGATGAAGACACGATTCTTTCTTCCGTGGCGAAAACCAATCGTCTTGTGATCATTGATGAAGCGAATCCAAGATGCAACGTGGCCACCGATATCGCTGCATTAATTGCCGATAAAGGGTTCGATACGTTGGATGCACCGATTAAACGGATTACGGCACCGCATACACCTGTGCCATTCTCTCCTCCGCTGGAAGACCTTTATCTTCCGACACCGGAAAAAGTAATAGAAGTGGTATCAGAATTAATAGGGGATCCGTCGCTTCTAAACGTGTAATCAAGCAAAAGAGAAAGGAGAGATAGAAAATGGCCGTAGAAGTGGTTATGCCGAAATTAGGAATGTCCATGAAAGAAGGGACCGTTTCCGTTTGGAACAAGCAAGCAGGCGATCCCGTCAAAAAGGGAGAGCTGATTGCCAGCATCAATTCAGAGAAAATTGAAATGGAACTCGAGTCTCCCGCAGATGGCACCATTTTAGATATTGTCGTACCGGAAGGAGAAGGAGTTCCTCCCGGAACCGTGATCTGCTATATCGGCGATGCGAATGAAAGCATCTCCAAAATCGAAAGAAACGTAGAAACAGCACAGACAGAAGTCGCTGCCACGGCAACGGCAACAAAAGTAAAAGAATCACAGCCTTCCGTTCAAACAGCAGCAAAAGAGAAGATCAAAATTTCTCCTGTCGCCAGAAAAATGGCGGAAGCTGCCAACTTAGATATTCGGACCATTCAAGGGACCGGACCAGGGGGAAGGATTACGAAAGAGGATGTTCAAAAAGCGATTGCCAACTCTTCTTCTGTGGAATCTCCGTCTACAAAGGAGCAAAAACCGGCTGAAACCATTACTCATAACATCGAGCCGACTAAGAAAGTTCCGGTTGCCGGCATGCGAAAAATCATCGCAGAGCGGATGCAAGGCAGCTTGCAAAACAGCGCTCAATTAACGTTAAACATGAAAGTGGATGTCACCGATTGGATCGCTTTGCAAAAACAATTAACCGAAACGGCACAAACCCATTATGAAACAAAGCTTACCGTGACGGACTTTGTGGCCCGTGCAGTCGTTCTTTCCCTTCAACAGCATAAAGAGATGAACAGCGCTTATATCAACGACCAAATTCATCTATTTGATTCGATTCATCTAGGAATGGCCGTTGCTTTGGATAAAGGATTGGTTGTCCCTGTGATTCGCAATGCAGAAAACCAATCGTTGATTCAATTAGCCCAAAATATCAAATCGCTGGCCAAGCGAGCACGCCAAGGACAGCTGAGCCATGAAGAGATGAAAGGATCCACGTTTACCATCAGCAATTTGGGTGCTTACGGAATTGAACATTTCACTCCGATTTTAAACCCGCCTGAAGCAGGAATTCTTGGGGTAGGAGCGACTTATGACACACCTGTCTATATAGGAGATAAACTGGAGAGAAGAACGATCTTGCCGCTTAGCCTTACATTCGATCATCGTGTGTTGGACGGAGCACCGGCTGCGGCCTTTCTCCGGACGCTGAAACAATATTTAGAAGAGCCATTTACCGTGCTTTTATAGAAAGAAGGTGGAGTCCATGACCACATTAGCCATTATTGGAGGTGGACCTGCGGGATATGTGGCGGCGATTACGGCCGCCCAGCAGGGACAACAAGTCATTCTAATTGAGCAAGGACCTCTAGGAGGAACTTGCTTAAACGAAGGTTGCATGCCGACGAAATCTTTGTTGGAAAGTGCTGAAGTCTATGAGAAAGTCCGACATGCCGAAGACTTTGGAATCAGCCTTTCATCCGCTCAAGTAGGAGTAAATTGGAACCAAGTTCAGCAGCGGAAAAACCGAATTGTTCAAACGCTTGTTCAAGGGATTGGCTATTTAATGAAGAAAAATAGAATCCAAGTCAAAAACGGCACCGCTTCTTTTCTCACGGCCAATCGTTTACGCGTGGAGAATGAAAGCGGACAAGAAATCGTGGAAGCGGATCGCTTCATTATTGCTTCAGGATCGGAGCCGATCAGTCTGCCGTTCGCCCCTTTTGATGGGGAGTGGGTCATTCACAGCGGGCAAGCCATGTCTCTTCCGTCGATTCCTTCTTCGCTTTTGATTATTGGCGGAGGAGTGATCGGATGCGAGTTTGCCAGTATTTATAGCCGCTTGGGAACGAAAGTCACCATCGTCGAGATGGCCGAGCAGCTTCTGCCGGGGGAAGATGAAGATATCGCTTCGATTTTGCAGGAGCAATTAGAAAAGGATGGAGTGACCATCTATACTTCTACTTCTTTAAAAGATTTGAATGCGGATAAAAAGAAAGCGATCATTGAAAACCAGGAAGGAATTCGTGAACTAAGCGCGGATTATGTTTTAGTCTCCATTGGCAGAAAGCCAAGAACCGCGAATTTAGGGCTGGAGGATATCGGAATCGAATTTTCCAAACGAGGCATCGCAGTTAATGAACAGATGCAGACAAATATTCCTCATATTTATGCTTGCGGCGACGTCATTGGCGGAATTCAGCTCGCTCATGTAGCGTTTCACGAAGGGACCATCGCGGCTCTGCATTCCGGAGGACAAGAGGTGAAAGTAAACTATCGAGCGATTCCTCGCTGTATTTATACATCACCTGAAATTGCCGGAGTCGGACTGACAGAAAAACAAGCAAGAGAGCAATATGGCGATATCCGAGTTGGAGAGTTTCCTTTCACGGCCAATGGCAAAGCGCTCATACTCAACGAGCCGATCGGAAAAGTAAAAGTGATCGTGGAACCGCAATATCACGAAATAGTGGGAGTTTCGATTGTAGGTCCACGTGCGACAGAATTGATAGGACAAGGAACCGTCATGCTGCACGCTGAGATGACGGTGGACATTATGGAGGATTTAGTAGAGGCCCATCCTACTTTGTCTGAAGCCATTCATGAAGCTTTGCTCAGTGCCGTGGGCCATGCGGTGCATGTATAGAGGGATTTCTCAAAACTTGCAAATATAGCTGTTTATTCATGGTTAAGCGAAAACGTCTATGAACTGGAGATCATGTGGTACCGTGCCATGACGAAAATGGAGTTCTCTCATCCTACTATTTGGGGGGAAAGAAAAATGGATAAACCCATTTTTACGGAAGTATTGCAGATTGGCATCGTTGTGGATGATTTGGATGCTTATATGAAAAGGTATCATGATGATTACGGTATAGGGCCTTGGCTAGTCTATGATTTTAACAAAGATACGGTTAGGAATATGACAATTTGTGGTGAAAAAGTCGATTACTCTATGAAAATCGCATTATGTGATGCGCATAATGTCCAATGGGAGCTCATTGAGCCTACCGATGACCGCAGCGTGTATGCGGAATTTTTGAAACAGCATGGCCCCGGTTTGCACCATGTCGCATTAGGGACGGAAAATCATGATGATGTAGTGAAAACGATGGCGGCAAGAGGAAATGAGGTGATTCAAAGCGGGATCTTCCATAAAATCGGGTACACATACTTAAACACAACGAAAGACCTTGGCTTTATCGCAGAAATTTACCATATACCGGAAGGGTTTGAACTGCCCGCTCCGTTGCGAACTTATCCTCCGCAATCGTAAGGTGGCTTATGACGGTTTTGTCTAAATGGTTATTCTCTGTTTAGAAGAGAACAAGATGAGAAAGTTGCGGTCGGGCTGCCCATTCTCTTGTGTTTTGCAGGATGGGCGGCATTTTGAGAACTTCTCAATCAATAAGGAGGAAAACAAAAAATGAGCAGATCTCCCAAAATCGCACTTGTCACCGGAGCGGGCCGAGGCATAGGTCGAGCGATTGCTTTACGTCTTGCCCGTGATGGATTCCATGTCGTCATCAACGATATTCATTTGGAAAACGCCCAATCGGTGGTGGATGAAATAAAGGAACTGGGCAGAGAAAGTTTTGCCGTTCAAGCGGATGTAAGTAAAAGAGACGAAGTGTTTCAAATGGTGGACCAAGCAGTCAAACATTTCGGACAACTGGACGTCATGGTTTCCAATGCCGGCATTGCCCAAGTTAAGCCGTTGCTGGAAGTAACAGAAGAGGATATGAATAAAATCGTTCAAATCAATGTGTTTGGCGTTCTCTATTGCCTGCAAGCGGCAGCCGAACAAATGAAAAAGCAAAAAAGAGGGAAAATCATTCATGCGGCCAGCATTGCGAGCTATAAAGGATTCAGCCTTCTTGGCGCCTATTCGGCCACGAAATTTGCCGTTCGAGGCTTGACACAAGCCGCGGCCCAGGAGTTGGCGCCATTTGGGATCACTGTGAATGCCTACTGTCCCGGAATTGTCGACACTCAAATGTGGGACTTGATTGATGAAAAAATGGCGCATTATATGAATCTTAAAAAAGGAGAAGCTTTTCGGCAGTTTTCTGATAGCATCACCCTTGGACGGCCTGAAACACCGGAAGATGTCGCAAAGTTTGTTTCCTATCTTGCATCGGAGGATTCTGACTATATGACCGGCCAATCCGTCATGATCGATGGGGGTGTGATTTTTTCCTGAATGATTGGAATAAAAGCATTTTCCGAAAAAGCAGTTCAAAAATGGGGACATGAAGATGTTGGTTCATGTCTTCTTTCTGCATGGAGATTTTTATATTGAAAGCGCTTAAGTTTTCCTCTATAATAATTTCGAATACTCCGAATAAACAAAAATTTCTCTTCGAAACCTATCCTTTTTCTGTTTCCTCATGTCGGTCTTTGCCAAAAGTATGGATTCTGTATATGATCATATTTCCAAATTAAGGAGGATATTATGTTTACAACAACCTGTAATTGGATTACATGGAAGCGTTTTGTAAACGAAGGAGTGCTGGATTCGTCTCGCTTAAACAAAAGAGTCATCGAATCTTGGTATCGTTGCAAGAACAATGACGTCAATCCATATTTGAGTAAAGGCCAACATGTTTTATCCAATGATTTGCTTGCCGTTCAAAAAGAAAAAAACTCCTTGCTCCTCGATATTGCTTTGCCTCATTTGAATCGAATGAAACAAGCCATGAAAGAATTGGAAATGATCGCTTTAATCATTGATCCGGATGGATATGTATTGTCGGTGGCGGGAAATCAAAGAATCCTTCACGATGCGCGCAAAATTAATTTTATGGAAGGCGCCCGCTGGACTGAGAAAGAAGTCGGAACGAATGCGATCGGAACAGCGTTAGAAATTGAAGAAGCGGTGATGATAAACGGCACAGAACATTATTCCGTCGCTTCCCATAATTGGACTTGTTCGGCTGCTCCGATTCGAAACGATGATGGCGCATTAATCGGCATCATCGATGTTTCTTGTCCGGTTGATCGTGCCCATCCTTTTATGTTGGGGATGGTAGCGTCTGTTTCTCATGCGATCGAACGGGAAATCAGCATACGTACTCATAAAAATGAGATCGAACTGGTCCATAGGAGCGTGGATTTCATGGATTCTCATCAACCCGTCATCGTTTGCAACGAGAAAAAAATCGTCGTGGCCGCAAGTAAACCGGTTCGTCAAAAAATACCTCACTGGGCCGGCAAGAAGGTCAATGAAATATTAAAATACGGATTTCGGATTCAAAAAGAAACCCCTGTCTTTTCCAATCAGCATAAAGGCTTCATCGGAACATGCGTTTATTTATCAGAACGAGCTGTCCAAAAATCCGATTCCGTTCCCATTGCTGCTTTTTCCACTCAACCGTTTGTGTTTCAAGGAGAGACTGGTACAAGCAAAGCGTTTCAAAACACATTAGAGGAAGTGAAGCGTGTCGCACCGACGGACGCAAGTGTTTATATATTAGGGGAAACGGGAACCGGAAAAGAATTGGTGGCTCGAGCGATTCATGAAAATAGCCCGCGGAAAAACGGTCCTTTTATTGCGATCAATTGCGGGGCGATTCCAAGAGAGCTGATGGAAAGTGAACTGTTCGGTTATGTGGAAGGAGCTTTTACAGGAGCTAAGCGCCAAGGATATAAAGGAAAATTCGAGCAAGCCAATAACGGCACGATTTTTCTCGATGAGATCGGTGAAATTCCTCCGGCTATGCAAGTGGCGCTCTTACGGGTTTTACAAGAACGCAAAGTAACCCCCGTTGGAGGGACGAAAGAAATTTCTTTAAATATTCGCATCATTACCGCTACTCACCGAGATCTTCTCCAACTAGTCGAAGAAGGATCCTTTCGCAAAGATTTATATTACCGCCTTCATGTGTTTCCGATTCATGTTCCGCCGCTCCGGGAACGAAAAGAAGACATTCCTCACTTAATTCGATACTATTGCGAAAAACACAACTGGAATACCGAATGGCCGGATGAAGTATTGGAACGAATGATGGACTACCATTGGCCGGGAAACATACGAGAACTGTTCAACGTATTAGAACGACTGCAAATTTTATTCCCATGTGGAATAACGGATTCATCCCAAGTTTTGAACCTATTAGACTCATTCGATATCCATCAGCGATGCACCGCTTCACCTTCGAAAGAACCTGACCAAGAAAGAATTGAAGAATCCACTTCCTTGACATTCCGCGAAAAAATTCAAAAAGACTTAATGATTGAGGCACTACGAAAAACGAAAGGAAATGTCTCTTTAGCCGCCAAATTGCTCGACATCCCAAGAAGCACCTTTTACAAACGAATTCGAAAATTTGGTTTATAAGTCCTTTATCAAGGAACATGTCAAAAGGTTCCTTTTTTCTTTGGATAAAAAAGGCGAAACAGTGCAAGAAATAAGGGGTCAGGCCCCTTTAATGAATGAAAGGATTTTATAGCGACCCTAGATATTCGTCACGGGTCTTTATATTCATTTTCTTTCTTGTTGTCAATTTCCAACCCGATTTATAATGGGATTAGGGAATTTTGGATTCCTCATGACCCAAATATTGGAGTGACTCTTATGAATGACAGGCAGAAAGACATATTACGTATATTATTAACGGAACAGCAGACACATGTTTTAACGAAACAATTAGCGGAGAGAGTGAATTGTTCGGAAAAAACGGTTCGCAATGATTTAAAAGTGATTGATCAATATTTGAAGGAGCATACGAACGCGCGTCTTATAAAAAAACCGAATGTCGGCATTTTTTTAGAAATCGATGAGGAAGAAAAATCCAATCTTTTCAAACAATTGCTTGCGGCGGCCAATCCGATTGATCTGAACGACGAGGAGCGATTACTGGAAATCGCGTATCGTCTCTTGATGGAAACGAAACATGTGACGCTGAAATCTTTTGCTGAACAATACTATATTCCTAAAAATGTTGTGAAAAAAGATTTGCGCAAAATCGAACGATGGCTGAAAAAATATCATTTAACTTTCATTTCAAAACAAAAAATAGGATTAATAGTGAAAGGCACGGAGCAAAATAAACGGCTGGCATTGTCTAATCTCCACCAATTAATCCATCCTCAATTTTTCAATCGTCGCTTTATTAAAAGCCAGTTTCCACCTCATGAAGTGAACATTGTCGAAAAAGAATTAAAACAGATGGAAAATTTTTATGATTTTACTTTTACCGATGATTCATTTGAAAGCGTATTAATCCATACTTTAATAGCGATAAAGAGAATGAAAATGAATCAATCTGTTTCCGCAGTGGCGAATTCATCGCAAGTGATGAAGACGAAAGAATATGCATGGACGAAACGTTTTCTGAAAAAATTGGAACCGTATTTTTCCGTTCATTTTTCTGAGCAAGAAATCCTTTATTTAACCATTCATATTTTAGGAGCCAAAATAAATGATCCGACTGCTGCGAAGCTCACTTTGGACACTCAAACTCAACCATTAGTAGATTCTTTCGTTTATGAAATCATCCAGAGAATGAGTCGGTTGATTAATGTTGATTTTCATAAAGATCAAGAATTGCAAAGAGGTTTGTCTGTTCATTTATTGACCACTTTTCAACGTCTCGCTCATGATCTACCCATTTCTAATCCGATGCTAGATGATATTAAAAAGATGTATCCTTATATGTTTGATTCCATCATCACGGTGATCGCGGAGCTGAAAGAGAAAATCCCTTATGTGATTCCGGAAGAAGAAACGGCATACCTTACCTTGCATTTTCAAGCTTCCTACGAACGATTGAAAAAAGTAAGTGCAGAGGATCAACGTGTTTTGATTGTTTGTCATATGGGAATTGGAATGTCTCAGCTGATTCAAACCAAGTTGGAACGGTATTTTCGAGATTTACATATTGTGGGATGTGTGGGAAAAGCGAAGGTAGACGAATATTTAGCGAATGATTCCATTGATCTTGTCATTGCCACTATGCCTCTTTCGCTCAAACAGGTTCCGAGCATCACGGTTTCACCCCTTTTACCGGAAAGCGATATTCGAAAGGTGGAACAAATGATTCAGCATCGCAACGGACATCCGGCGGCTGTTGAAGGAAAGTCGGAGTTATTGAAATTTATCAAGAAGGAAACCCTTTTTTTGAATTTGAAAAAAGAGCATCCGTATGAAGTCATTGAGGAACTGGCTAATGCCATATATCGATTGGGTTATGTAGAAAAACAATATGCTCATAGTGCCATCCTTCGGGAAAAAATGTCCGCAACATCGATTGGTTCAGGTATTGCCATTCCACACGGAGACCCCGATTTCATTAAGGATTCCGCCATTGCTGTGGCTACGTTAAAACAACCGCTTGAATGGGGAACGGATCAAGTGAATTTGGTATTCTTAATGGCTGTCAAAGAAGAACATGAAAGAATGAAACAGTTGTTTCAGGAGTTATCTTTTTTGAGTGAACGACCAGAAATCATTCAATCGCTTACGACAGAAACGGAACCATCGAAATGGATCGAAATCCTGGATTTTCGCTTGCAAAAGATGCTTACATAATGGTGCCCGATCGATAGAATGACAGAAAGATAAAAAAGGTAGAAGAGTTCTATTTTTCGACAAAAAATTTTTTTACCGCAATTTCCGGTAAAAAATTGTACTTTTTCCTGTCGGATTTCCTTGTATAGTAAAGATGAAAGCGGTTACCTAACAAGGAGGGGATTCAAATGAAGATATTAGCCATTACTTCTTGTCCAAATGGAATTGCCCACACGTATATGGCAGCTGAAAATCTTCAAAAAGCTGCAGATAAACTTAGAGTGGAAATGAAAGTGGAAACGCAAGGCTCGATTGGAGTGGAAAACGAGCTGACCGAACAAGATATTTTAGAAGCAGATGGAATCATTATTGCGGCTGACAAAACGGTCGATAAATCCCGATTTGTCGGAAAAAAATTAATCGAAGTCGGGGTTCAAGACGGAATTCGCAACCCGGAGAAATTAATTCAGAGTATCATTGACGGAAAGGCTGAGGTGTATGGATCAAAAATAAAATCCGTTGAAGAGTATAAAAAAGAAATGAAGTCTAAACAAAATCCTGTTTACCGTCATTTGATGAACGGTGTCTCGTACATGATTCCTTTTGTTGTAGTCGGTGGTCTGTTGATTGCCTTGTCGTTGGCGATTGGTGGAGATCCGACAGGCAAAGGTCTCCAAGTCAAAAGCGAATTTTGGAATTCGATATTAAGCGTTGGATCAGCCGGTTTTACGTTTATGGTTCCCATCCTCGCAGGGTTTATTGCGATGAGTATTGCGGACCGTCCTGGATTGGCTCCTGGTATGATTGGCGGTTATATTGCTGCAACCGGTAGTTTTTATCACAGTAATGCGGGAGCCGGGTTTTTAGGTGGAATTGTAGCAGGTTTTATTGCCGGTTATGTGGCGAAATGGATTAAATCTTGGAAAGTACCGAAAGTCATTCAACCGATTATGCCAATATTAATTATTCCGATTTTAGCAACGTTAGTTGTAGCGGCTTTATTCATTTTTGTTATCGGTCAACCAATTTCTGGCATTATGAGTAGTTTAACAGATTTCTTAAATAGTATGAAAGGAGCAAGCAGTATCTTTCTTGCGCTCATCTTAGGCGCCATGATTTCGTTCGACATGGGGGGACCAGTCAATAAAGTAGCATTTCTTTTCGGCGCCACGATGATTAGTGAAGGAAACCCTCATATTATGGGGGCCATTGCAACGGCCATTTGTATTCCTCCATTAGGAATGGGTCTTGCTACGTTGTTGAATAAGAAAAAATACGAAAAAGAAGAATTGGAAGCAGGAAAAGCGGCTTTAGCAATGGGGCTTGTTGGGATTACAGAAGGAGCGATTCCATTCGCGGCAAAAGATCCACTGCGCGTGATCCCTTCCATTATGGTTGGATCCATGGTAGGAGCAGTGATTGCGATGTTAAGTAAAGTGGGAGATCACGTCCCGCACGGTGGGCCGGTTGTAGCTGTTTTAGGTGCTGTCGATCATTGGGTTATGTTTTTCGTAGCGATTATCGTCGGCGTAGTCGTGACAGCTTTTATGGTCAATGCTTTGAAAAAAGATGTTCAATCCTAATGGTTTGAATATTTAGGCTTGCCGTATCATTTTGAGAAAAAAAGAATATGGCAAGCCGGGCTTGTTTACAAATAGAAAGGAGCTCAGTCCAAAATGAATTTATCCGATCTAACAACCATGGAATTAATCGATGTGGATTTAAAAGGAACAACAAAAGATGAAGTGATTGATGAGCTAATCGCCAAATTGGACGCAGCTGGTGTCATAAAATCGAGTCGAAAATTTAAAAAAGCCATTTTAAAACGGGAAAAAGAAAACTCTACAGGCATTGGATTTTCCATAGCGATCCCACACGGTAAATCAAAAGCCGTTTTAAAACCAAGTGTTGCATTTGGTTTGCAAAGAAATGGCGTTGACTGGGAGAGTATAGACGGTACGCCGGCACAATTGATTTTTATGATCGCTGTTCCTGAAGAAAGTGCCGGGAATGAACATTTAAAAATTTTGCAAATGTTATCGCGCAAATTAATGGACGAGACGTTTAGAGAGCAGTTACTAGGGGTGCAAACAAACGAAGAAGCGTATCGATTGTTAAGTACGATACAGTAAAAGAAAAAAATGGATTGACTTTGTCATTGTCTAAATCAGGTTATAACTGAACAGAAGGTGAGTCGTTGATATGAATCCACAACCTATTTTTTTCGAACCGATTTTTAAAGAAAGAATTTGGGGCGGAACTGTTTTACGTGACAAATTTGGCTATGATATTCCTTCAGAGAAGACAGGGGAGTGTTGGGCGATATCTGCTCATCCAAATGGTCCAAGTATTGTAAAGTCAGGTCCGTGGAAAGGGATGACTCTGGAACAGCTTTGGAGAGATCATCGCGAACTGTTTGGCGGCATCGAAGGAGAAAAGTTTCCGTTATTAACGAAGATACTAGATGCGAATCGTGATCTCTCTGTTCAAGTACATCCGGATGATCAATATGCTCAATCTCATGAAAATGGTGAATTGGGCAAAACCGAATGTTGGTATATAATCGACTGTGAGAAAGATGCTGAAATGATTTTTGGTCATACGGCCAAGACAAAAGAAGAGCTAGTGCAAATGATTCAAGAAGGGCGATGGAACGAATTGCTGCAACGGGTCAAAATCCAACCTGGCGATTTTTATTATGTTCCAAGCGGCACTATCCACGCCCTTTGCAAAGGAACGCTTGTCCTCGAGACTCAGCAAAATTCGGATACCACGTATCGCGTTTATGATTACGATCGAACGGATGATAACGGAAAAAAACGTGAACTTCATCTTGAAAAAGCGATGGAAGTGATCACGGTTCCCCACACAGCCACCAAAGTCGAACCGAAAACGGAAGAAAAACAAGGGGCAACCATTACGACTTTTATCCAAACACCGTATTTTTCCGTATACCAATGGTCAATTAAAAGCCGTTGCCGATTCACACGTAACCAGCCCTTTTACTTATGCAGCGTCCTGTCCGGAAACGGTAAACTCACAACCGCCCAAGGCGAATACCCAATAAAAAAAGGCGATCACTTTCTGATCCCAGCCACCATCGACACCTTTGAATTATCCGGAGAAACCAATATCATCACATCACACGTATAGGTGCCTGACCCCACCAATGCTTTAAAGCGCTGGCGGGGTCAGGCACCAAAAGAGGTGATTTTCGGAATGTTCTTAGAAGAACGTGCTCAAAAATATGAATATAAGTTGAACGATACAGATGATCAGATCATCGAGTATATCTTGAATAATAAAAAGCTTGTTACCACACTTTCTATTCAATCACTTGCTGCGTCTTTATATACAGTTCCTAATACGATTACAAGACTTTGCAAAAAGCTGGGATATGATGGGTATTCTCAACTCAAAAACAGTCTGAAGGAAGAATTGCATACTGAACTAAAAGAACACGATATTGTTGAAAACAGCCTGCACACAACTATACAAAAAACATTTGATTTAATTGATGTGGATAAGATTCAATTTGTAACAAAGATACTACGTGAAGCAAAAAAGATTTTATTTTTCGGTGTAGGAGATTCAGTGCTTTTTTGTGAAATGATGGTAAAGAACTTGAGAGTTGCAGGGAAGCAAACCGAATTTTCCATCCATCCACACGAGATAAGACATGGGATAAACCAGCTTAAAAAAGGAGATGTTCTTTTTCTTATTAGTTTGTCCGGAGAAACTCCACAGGTGTTGGAAATGGCGGAGCTTGGAAAGAGGAAATCCGTTCATATCATATCGCTTACCCATTTTTACCGAAATTCTCTTCAAAAATTAGCAGATACCAATCTGTATTGTCATGCCCCTAAGAAGCATTTGAACGGACACAATGTGACTGATCAAACATCCCCTATCATTGTTTTGCGAACTTTGTCGGAATACTTTTGGAAAGAAACGTGCGGATGTGTATAAATACACATGAAGGCGCTCTTTTTACGAATAACGGTGTAAAAATAAGAAGAAAGCTCTTCTTCTTTTTTTTTATGCTACGATAAAGTTAAATTTGAAGAATCGATAAGTAAGGGGGGTTTGATCATGCAATTGGCATCTGTGACATCACCGGATTTAATTACTACGAATCAATCCTTTGTTTCTAAAGATGAAGTAATCACTTTTTTGATTAAAAAATTATATGAAGCAGGGAAGCTGCATTCAGAAAAAGATTTCCATCAGGCTGTTATAGAAAGAGAAAAATTATCCCCGACAGGCTTTGAAGGAGGATTGGCGATTCCTCACGGTAAGTCGGCGTCCGTAAAAGAAGCAGCCTTTGCCGTTGCCACTCTAAAAACACCGATCACTGACTGGGAAAGCATTGATCCAAATAATGAAGTAACTTTAGTTATATTGCTTGCTATTCCTGAAAATGAAAGCGGTTCAACGCATTTATCTTTATTATCAGAACTTGTTAAAAGATTATCCAATGAAGAGTACAAAAACCGATTATTGAAATCGAAAACCAATGATGAGCTGTTTCATCATTTGGATGATCCATATGAAGAAAAAAACGCAGAAGCGGTCAATAAAATGAATAAAACCATTTTAGCGGTAACGGCTTGTCCAGCAGGCATTGCCCATACTTATATGGCGGCGGAGGCGTTGGTAAATGCAGGGAAAGAGATGGGTGTTGATATTTTCGTTGAAAAGCAAGGAGCGAATGGTATTGAAAACCGGCATACTCAACATCTTTTAAGAAAAGCTGATGCGGTTATTTTTGCGACTGATGTGGCGATAAAAAATGAAGAAAGATACAGTCATCTACCCAAAGTGAAAACCTCTGTGACCGCACCGCTGAAAGATGCAAAATCGATTATTATGCAAGCGTTAGAGAAATCTAAAAGTGTATCGAAAAAGGACGATGCTGGTTCGGATCATTCTTCATATGAAACAGAAGAAAACGAGAAAAAAAGCTTCAAGACCGAAATTAAGGATTCCGTCTTAACAGGAATCTCTTACATCATTCCTGTTATTGTCGCCGGAGGTATGACTTTGGCAGCTGCTGTTTTGATTTCCCAGGCCTTTGGTCTTCAAGAAGTTTATAATACAGAAGGGTCGTGGCTCTGGCTGTTAAGACAGTTGGGAGGCACATTATTAGGTACTTTAATGGTTCCTATTCTTGCGGCATATATGGCTTACTCGATTGCAGATAAGCCGGCATTGGGACCGGGTTTTGCGGCAGGGGTAGCTGCGAATTTGATTGGAAGCGGTTTCTTGGGTGGCATGCTCGGAGGTATTTTAGCCGGCTATTTCCTCAAATATTTGAAAGAAACAGTAAAACCAAGAGGAACTCTTGCCGGATTTATCAGCTTTTGGCTATATCCTGTTGTTGGAACGCTCGTCGTAGGTTCTATTATGCTGTTTGTCGTCGGGAAACCACTTGCATTTTTAAATCAGGGCTTAATCAGCTGGTTAAAGGGTATGTCGGGTACAAATGCTATTCTGTTAGGAGCTGTTTTAGGGGCAATGGTTTCTTTCGACCTCGGTGGTCCGGTGAATAAAGCTGCTTATACGTTCTGTATCGGAGCTATGGCCAGCGGCAACTTTGTCCCATATGCTGCTTTTGCATCTGTGAAAATGGTTTCTGGTTTTTCAATAACAGGCGCGACGATTGTTGCCAAAAATTATTTTGATAAAGAAGAAAAAGAAGTCGGAAAACAAACGTGGCTATTAGTACTCGCAGGTATTACAGAAGGAGCCATTCCGTTTGCAATGAGAGACCCGATTCGTGTGATCCCGTCTCTTATGGTTGGATCCGCCATTACTGGTGCCATTGTTTCCTTTTATCAAATTGGGCTAAATGTACCTGGAGCCGGAATTTTCTCGCTTGCTTTGCTGCGGGGGAAACCGTTGTTAATAGGAGCAGGTATATGGCTGGGAGCAGCAATTATTGGTGCGTTTATTTCGATGGTTTTACTCATCGTCACGCGAAAAAGCAAATTAAAAAAAGAAAAGCATCATCCACATTCATCACAAGCTGCATAAGGCTTTAGGGAAAACATCGAATTCTAATGCAAAATAGCAAATATCATATGATTGGAGGACACCATGAAAAAAGTTCATATCGTTCCACATATGCATTGGGACAGAGAATGGTATTTTTCAACTGAAGAATCGAGAATTCTATTAGTGAATAACATGGAAGAAATTTTAGATATGTTAGAGAATAATCCTGACTATCCCTACTATGTTTTGGATGGTCAAACAGCCGTTTTGGAAGACTATTTTGCAGTAAAGCCGGAGAATAAAGAGAGAATCAAAAAGCTTGTGCAAGAAGGGAAGCTGATTATTGGTCCTTGGTATACGCAAACAGATGAAATGGTTGTGGGCGGAGAATCCATTGTACGGAATTTATTGTATGGAATTAAGGATTGTGAAGAATTTGGGGATTATATGAAAATTGGTTATCTTCCAGATTCATTTGGCCAATCTTCGCAAATTCCACAAATCTTAAGAGGGTTTGATATAAAATATTCTATTTTCTGGCGGGGTATTTCTGAACGTCATGGAACAAACAAAACAGAATTTTATTGGGAATCCGATGAAGGTTCTAAGGTTCTTGTCCAATTATTTCCTTTAGGATATGCGATTGGAAAATATTTACCTGAAGATGAACGGAAGCTTCAAGAACGGATCAATAAATATTTTGCCGTGTTAGATCGAGGAGCTACGACCGAAAATATTATTCTTCCAAACGGGCATGATCAAATGCCGATTCAAAAAAATATTTTTACTATTATCGAAAAACTAAAAAAATTATATCCGGATCGTAAATTTTTCTTAAGCAAGTATGAGAATGTTTTTGCTGAATTGGAAAAAAACACAAATTTACCGACCATTAAAGGTGAATTTTTAGACGGAAAATATATGCGTGTTCATCGAAGTATTTATTCTACTCGAATGGATATTAAATCAGCGAATACAAGGATTGAAAATAAAATAACAAACATTTTAGAACCACTGGCTTCTCTGGCCTACAGTTTAGGCTTTGAATATCATCATGGATTAATTGAACTCATTTGGAAAGAAATAATGAAAAATCATGCTCATGACAGTATTGGCTGTTGCTGTTCTGATAAGGTTCATCAAGAAATTTGCAGTCGTTTCTTCATTGCTGAGGAAAAAATCGATCAATTAATCCAGTTTTATAAACGAAAAATTGTCGACTCAATGGCGACGGATTGGAATTACGATCGACTAACTGCATTCAATTTACTTCCTTATGATCGCGATGAAGTGATTACTGCAAGCGTTATTACTAAATATAAGTCATTTAAGCTTATGAATGAAGATACGAGCGAAATCGAGTTTGAAGTTTTAAATAGTGAAATAATGGATCCTGGTTTAATTGATCGTCAAATTGTTCATTACGGAAACTACGAACCATTTATAAAATATACTGTTCAATTAAGAGATCGAATTCCTGCGTTAGGCTACAAAACTTACTTTGTAGTAAAAGATGATAAGGAATTAAATCTAAATCATTCACTCCAAACTCAAGATCGCATTAATACGGACTTTTACGAAATAAGTGTGAATCAAAACGGTACGATCAATATTTACGACAAGCAATTAAACAAAACGTTTCCTAATGTACTTTTACTTGAAAACGGCGGAGACGATGGTGACGAATACGATTATTCGCCATTGCCGAATGAAGAGCTGATCTATAGCGATCATGTGGACGCATCCATCGATGTAACTCAAAACCAATTTGCCGCTAAAATTGACATTCAATATAGATTGAATGTTCCTGAAAATTTAGCTAAGAGAAAAGAAAAAAAAGTAGATAGTTTTGTAGATATTCATATTGAATTAAACATTCCTAATCATAAACCGATCATTGAAGTAAAGTTTGAAATCGATAATCATGCCAAAGATCATCGATTGAGAGTTCTTATTCCAACGGGCATCGCATCCGCTTTTTCCATTTCTGACAACCAATTCGGATATATTAAACGTAATGTATACGATCAAGCAATGGAAGTTTGGGAAACGGAAAATTGGGACGAGCGTCCGGATTCGATTTATCCGATGCTGAGCTTTGTTGGATTATCCAATAATGAATATGGAATGAGCGTTTTAACAAACAGTACAAGAGAATATGAAATCGTTGGCGATGACTATGACACGATTGCTGTCACTTTATTTAGAAGTGTTGGCTTTCTTGGTAAAGAAGAACTGCTTAGAAGACCGGGCAGGCCTTCTGGCATTAAATTACCTACTCCTGATTCTCAAATGATCGGAAAACTGACGCTGGATTTTGCCATTACAACCCATCAGGGCTCTACTCTGGAAGCAAATGTCGGGCGCATTGCTAAAGAATATTTAACACCGATTCACGTGTATAACAAAATTCCGTATGATGCCATGAAACTAAATAAAGCTGATGTCAAAACACCTGTACATTTCAGTTTGCTAAAAGAAACAAACCCTGAAGTGGTGTTAAGTACTTTGAAAAAAGCAGAAAAAGGTGACCAGCTTGTTTTGAGGATCTATAATCCGACAGATACATCAAAAATAGCTTCATTTGAAATGAATGGCAGTTTGAAACAAGCTTACACAGCGAATTTAAATGAAAAACCGCTGGAATTATTAGAAGGCGTGGACAATAAAGTTCAAACCAGAATAAAGCCGAATCAAGTAAAAACGATTCTTTTTAAATGACCAGTACTCGAAATCGAAATATTTTATCAATATCCGGCCATCTAATGTGTGAATAACGCTCTTTTTCGCGAGGAGAAAAAGATGAACCAAGCTGCACAAATGTATTGGGATGAATTTTGGAAATCTAAAGGTGAAGAAAAACCAAAGTCGGTCACTGCGTGGCAATTCGGAAATGACCCGGACCATATTGCTCAATTAGTCATAGATGGCGTGAAAACGGCCACTTGCTCTGGATTCATCTTTTATGAAATGGAAAACGAACGATTGCCTTCCGTTGACGATTACAGCATTATCTTAAATAGTCATGACGAGCCTTTAGCTATTATTAAAACAGGGTCTGACCCCATCAATAGTTTAAAGCGGTAAAGGGATGGAGGAGAAGTGGATTGTAATGGAATGGATTTGTGGCTGGAACGTTTCCGAAGTTTTTCATCATATATTTCGACAGAAGCTGCCAGAGCTTCTGTCTTTTTTGTTTTTATGACATAATTTGACAATATATAGTAGAGAATAAAGCAGGAGGAAGTATTAAGTATGAATCTTTTCTTTTATTCACTTCTTTTCATCTTATGTGTTGTATTTCTTGTATGGATAAAAGCAAATGAGTCTAAATGGATTGGCTCAATAGGGGAATATAGGGTTCGGAAGGAGATTGAAAAATTAGAGAAATTTTCACCTGGTAAATTTAAGGCTTTTCATGACCTTTACATTCCAAAGAAGGACGGTTCTTCTTCACAAATCGATCATATTCTTTTATCTGATCATGGTCTATTTGTCATTGAAACGAAAAATTATAGCGGTTGGATTTTTGGAGATGAATCGTCCAAATACTGGACACAAGTTATTTACAAACGAAAAGAAAAGTTTTAAAATCCGATTTGGCAGAACAAAGGTCATATAAAAGCTTTAAAGGGATGGTTAGGAGAAGAGTATTCCCATATTCCTATTTACTCTATCGTTGTATTTACACCGCGGGCTCAATTAAAATCAAGGATTCATTTTACCCAATCTCATGTGATTTATCCGAAACAGTTGAAAAAAGTGCTTGAGCAATATCGGACAAAAGCGATGGATCATGAAACAAAACGTTATTTAGCAGAAAAATTAAAAGCACTGCTTGTTAAGGATAATCCAAAAGAAAGAGAAATAAAAAAGAAGCACATTCAATCAATTCAAAACCATCAAAAACGGATAAAAGAACATGTCCGACAAAATCGTTGCCCGAAGTGTGGCGGCAGTCTTGTTTTGAAAAAAGGGAAATATGGGACTTTTAAAGCCTGCAGCAACTATCCTAAATGCAGATTTACAGAAAAAGTTTTATAGGCGGATCACTCCTGAGTTGCAATGGAATGAAATGTCTTTTATGTTGTCCCGGTGTGAAGACACGATACGTTTCTGAAACCACCAGGAGGTTTTTGGGCTTTTTGGCGGAAATCACTGCAACTCGAAAGGGATTATCTGCAGCTTGAACAGCAGAAGCTTTGTGTGAAATTAAAAGAAAAAGAGGGGGAAAACAGGCAGGAAATTCTTTTGCAAAACATTATCCGAATCTGAAAAAGGGGGTCTTTTAATACAAAATGGGAGTGGCAAGACAATGGCCATCGTTCAACAAACGGACTATATGCAAACTAAAGAAGACGGTGCAGTGGATATTGAAAGGATTATTGCTGAATGTAACGGGTGCTCGCCAACACTGTGGTATTGTTTTATATTGATGGTTCGGAAAAATCGAAAAATTATTATGTTCGTGTGTTAAAATAATGGATAGAAATGATAGAAAAAGGCTAAAAAAGGTCCGCTATTTTTAGAAGAGACAATTATAGGTGCGAATGTATAGCGCACATAAATTCCCTGGGAGATTCGCACCAAAATAACGAAGAATTTCTCCTGATTAATGGAAATTTTTGTGAACAGTTCTTTATAATGATAAAGAAAATAGCGATTTTCGGATTGAAAAACCGCTTTTTCACCCTTAATTTTTCTGAAAATCGCTGTCGCACTCTACATGAGTGCGTGGATTGAAATAATTAACGGAATCGATGACGTTGTGAAAGCGTTGTCGCACTCTACATGAGTGCGTGGATTGAAATAAATTGTTCAACGGCTCCACTTGCGTTGTTCATGTCGCACTCTACATGAGTGCGTGGATTGAAATATGGCTATTGTTACAGGCGCGCAGCAATGGTTCGGTCGCACTCTACATGAGTGCGTGGATTGAAATTTCCGTCTTTTTCTACACCGAATTTTTCTGCGAATGTCGCACTCTACATGAGTGCGTGGATTGAAATACGGTCAACGCTTTTTTGAATATGGTGGCCAACGTCGCACTCTACATGAGTGCGTGGATTGAAATATTCCGCAACATGTGAATATCGAATTTTGCGTTGTCGCACTCTACATGAGTGCGTGGATTGAAATCGTTACCTCCCCTTCGCCTCCGTCACGGCCTTTGTCGCACTCTACATGAGTGCGTGGATTGAAATAATTGGGATTTTAAATTGAACACCAATTAGTCGGGTCGCACTCTACATGAGTGCGTGGATTGAAATCGTTAAATTAAAGCGTGTAACTAGCGTGGCCGGTGTCGCACTCTACATGAGTGCGTGGATTGAAATGAACGTTTGATATTCACGTAAATATTGCATCGTTTGTCGCACTCTACATGAGTGCGTGGATTGAAATGACAGCTACTACGTTCATTTCGCAGTTACCTGGACGTCGCACTCTACATGAGTGCGTGGATTGAAATCTTATTTTCTGTCACTCCAAACATTCGCTCGGCGTCGCACTCTACATGAGTGCGTGGATTGAAATCCACCTATAGGTGCGTAAATGGAAAAATTACAAGTGTCGCACTCTACATGAGTGCGTGGATTGAAATTTAAGCGTGATATAACCGTCGTCATGTGATATGCGTCGCACTCTACATGAGTGCGTGGATTGAAATACAATCGTGCGAGTCGCAGCGCCGGACGAACTACGTCGCACTCTACATGAGTGCGTGGATTGAAATCGAAAAGCGTTCCGAAAAGAAACGTTGTAAATAAGTCGCACTCTACATGAGTGCGTGGATTGAAATACAAACGCCCTCTATAAGCGAAAGGGCTGCGTAAACGTCGCACTCTACATGAGTGCGTGGATTGAAATCGACTGTTAAAATCGTCATCATCAACGGCACGCAGTCGCACTCTACATGAGTGCGTGGATTGAAATTATGGAAGCATAGCGACCCAACGCTTTATGGCCGTCGCACTCTACATGAGTGCGTGGATTGAAATACTTTTGAATCCACACCAAACACCGTTAATCAACGTCGCACTCTACATGAGTGCGTGGATTGAAATGAAAATGTCAACGGAAAGGAGGTCGAAAACTTGGCGTCGCACTCTACATGAGTGCGTGGATTGAAATAAGATTTGCGATACTCATTGTCGCAGGTTTCGGCGTCGCACTCTACATGAGTGCGTGGATTGAAATCGACTGTTGAAATCGTCATCATCAACGGCACGCAGTCGCACTCTACATGAGTGCGTGGATTGAAATATAAGCATCGCTATATTAAGGCCCATTTGCGCTGCGTCGCACTCTACATGAGTGCGTGGATTGAAATCGAACAAGTGTGACATCGAAATTAGCCGTCGTTGGTCGCACTCTACATGAGTGCGTGGATTGAAATGCACCGGTCAGAACACCTCCGTGAATTGGTCTGCGTCGCACTCTACATGAGTGCGTGGATTGAAATCGAAGGAACGACAGTAACTTAACGAAGCCGCCCGGTCGCACTCTACATGAGTGCGTGGATTGAAATAAACGCGAGCAGTATAAAATCACTTTGGCTTTAAGTCGCACTCTACATGAGTGCGTGGATTGAAATCGTTAAATTAAAGCGTGTAACTAGCGTGGCCGGTGTCGCACTCTACATGAGTGCGTGGATTGAAATCTTGTCGCTCGCCAGCAGGAAGCCGACCGTTTGAGTCGCACTCTACATGAGTGCGTGGATTGAAATAGCCACCTAACCGGAACGATCAACGAAAATGCAACGTCGCACTCTACATGAGTGCGTGGATTGAAATGTCTTTGCCGGTTTTGTGCCATCCTGCAATTTCGCGTCGCACTCTACATGAGTGCGTGGATTGAAATCTCACGCTTTTTGAGCGCGTCTCTAATGCCCATTGTCGCACTCTACATGAGTGCGTGGATTGAAATAATCTAACGTAACAAACGTAAATGGAGCATTAACGTCGCACTCTACATGAGTGCGTGGATTGAAATCTTTGTATAAACTACCGATATAGATTGCATTATCGTCGCACTCTACATGAGTGCGTGGATTGAAATAAGCCGTTGCTGCTAACACGCCGACCTCCGAAGTCGCACTCTACATGAGTGCGTGGATTGAAATGACATTATCGAACGATTGATACTCGGATAGGTAAAGTCGCACTCTACATGAGTGCGTGGATTGAAATTACTCGAAAGTTTCCTTTTCTACTCCGGCTTTTGTCGCACTCTACATGAGTGCGTGGATTGAAATCTGGAAACAAACGGTCATTTACTCCGTGGTGTTGCCGTCGCACTCTACATGAGTGCGTGGATTGAAATCGACTGTTAAAATCGTCATCATCAACGGCACGCGTCGCACTCTACATGAGTGCGTGGATTGAAATATCGACTGGTCGATCATGTAGACGGTCATCAACGTCGCACTCTACATGAGTGCGTGGATTGAAATAGATAAGTCTCTCTCTTCGAGGGGATTGTTTTGTCGCACTCTACATGAGTGCGTGGATTGAAATTATTTTGCGTGCCTATGTACCCCTTGCATTTATGTCGCACTCTACATGAGTGCGTGGATTGAAATAAGTCCGACAAAGGATACGAAAACGCCCCCATAGTCGCACTCTACATGAGTGCGTGGATTGAAATACACAAATTTGACGCCAACGGCTCGTATACAATGTCGCACTCTACATGAGTGCGTGGATTGAAATGCTTGGCTTTCGCGTGCTGGCGAGTTGGCTAGCGTCGCACTCTACATGAGTGCGTGGATTGAAATCTCGACGATTGGACTTACTGTACTTAACGCAGGCGTCGCACTCTACATGAGTGCGTGGATTGAAATGCTAGACAAAACGTTGATTTAGTTGCAGTGTCCAGTCGCACTCTACATGAGTGCGTGGATTGAAATTGGTTCTTGGCACTTTAACTTTCTCCCTTCATAGTCGCACTCTACATGAGTGCGTGGATTGAAATATTTAGAGGTTACGGGTCAAGGATGTCGGGAATTGTCGCACTCTACATGAGTGCGTGGATTGAAATAAAGGTCAGGTTGGGCTGATCTTTTTCAATCCGGTCGCACTCTACATGAGTGCGTGGATTGAAATATACGATCAATGATAGTATTGTAACGCTTGACAATGTCGCACTCTACATGAGTGCGTGGATTGAAATTCTTTCATCAGACGTGAAATGGTCGGTAAAATCGTCGCACTCTACATGAGTGCGTGGATTGAAATGATGATACTATCGAAATTTCGGGCACAGCACAAGGTCGCACTCTACATGAGTGCGTGGATTGAAATAGCCTGGCGCTTATTATCCGCCGTTGGATGATCGTCGCACTCTACATGAGTGCGTGGATTGAAATAAGGCGGTAAACATTGCGTGGGTCGAATGGGTCGAGTCGCACTCTACATGAGTGCGTGGATTGAAATAATCGCTGCTCACCTCCGCCAGTCTCCGTTTAATCGTCGCACTCTACATGAGTGCGTGGATTGAAATAGCGAGAAACTTATCCGTGTCGTTCTTTACGTCCGTCGCACTCTACATGAGTGCGTGGATTGAAATTCGCACCATAAAAAGGGAGTTTCATCTATACTAACGTCGCACTCTACATGAGTGCGTGGATTGAAATGATAGAATGCGAGTGTGCGTAAGCACGTTGTTATTGTCGCACTCTACATGAGTGCGTGGATTGAAATTTTTTGTAACTATCACTGTCTCAGGTCTAAAACGTCGCACTCTACATGAGTGCGTGGATTGAAATCTCTCGTTAGCCAGAATTCGTACATCACGCACCGCCGTCGCACTCTACATGAGTGCGTGGATTGAAATTCTTCGGAGTTGTCGACTGCCACCGCACGTCTGTGTCGCACTCTACATGAGTGCGTGGATTGAAATTGCCGTGCGATAAGCCATTGTAATATCGCCACTAGTCGCACTCTACATGAGTGCGTGGATTGAAATGCGATTGGTTCAGCCAGACTGTCGTACCGTTAGGCGTCGCACTCTACATGAGTGCGTGGATTGAAATCGCCATGTCCTCAATCGGCAGATTGGACGTATAGGTCGCACTCTACATGAGTGCGTGGATTGAAATGTCTCCGTTTGGCTATAACGATGTGGAAGTCGCACGTCGCACTCTACATGAGTGCGTGGATTGAAATGGTGTAGTTCGGGATTTTATACTGTTTCGCGTACGTCGCACTCTACATGAGTGCGTGGATTGAAATTCCGAGCGCATATAAAATACGATCGCCATACGGGTCGCACTCTACATGAGTGCGTGGATTGAAATCATTCCGTTATACGTGCATAAAATCTTGCATAAGTCGCACTCTACATGAGTGCGTGGATTGAAATACATAATCAGCCGAATGTGTAGCAAGCTGTTGGTGTCGCACTCTACATGAGTGCGTGGATTGAAATATATTCCGTCTCGATTGACGATCGAAAGACACACGTCGCACTCTACATGAGTGCGTGGATTGAAATAAGTGTTTACGATTGGCGAACGAGTACCGACCGGTCGTCGCACTCTACATGAGTGCGTGGATTGAAATGCAGGACAGGCGACGAGTGGGAAGGCACGCTTACGGTCGCACTCTACATGAGTGCGTGGATTGAAATATACGATTAACCACATCGAGTCCCCATACGAGTCTGTCGCACTCTACATGAGTGCGTGGATTGAAATGCATTGTTGCACGTCCACAACTCGAAGGCGCCGGGTCGCACTCTACATGAGTGCGTGGATTGAAATACCGATTATCGAAAATTTCGATTTCCATGTGCGGTCGCACTCTACATGAGTGCGTGGATTGAAATCATAGTTCGATTGCTTTTGCTTTAAGCGTATCCCGTCGCACTCTACATGAGTGCGTGGATTGAAATGTCCTTGCCGGCTCGAAGTTTGCCACACAAAGCGAGTCGCACTCTACATGAGTGCGTGGATTGAAATAACGTTTTTGTGTTCGACGGTGAGGTCAGCAGCGGTCGCACTCTACATGAGTGCGTGGATTGAAATAGTACCGACTTACGATAACTGGAACGGGGATAAACGTCGCACTCTACATGAGTGCGTGGATTGAAATTATGGAAACATAGCGATCCTACGCTTTACGGACGTCGCACTCTACATGAGTGCGTGGATTGAAATTCGCATTTGCACAGCTTGTCCAGCCCGCGATTAATCGTCGCACTCTACATGAGTGCGTGGATTGAAATCGAAGTTTACTAGTCGGTTGATGGCACGGCGAAGTCGCACTCTACATGAGTGCGTGGATTGAAATGTGGATTCGACGGTACTACTGCGACAGCTCATACGGGTCGCACTCTACATGAGTGCGTGGATTGAAATAGAAGTTTAATAAAGAAATGTCGAAGGTAACAGGTCGCACTCTACATGAGTGCGTGGATTGAAATGTTTGATTGCTACAAGAAAAACATTGGTAAGTAGTCGCACTCTACATGAGTGCGTGGATTGAAATGTTGCCATGAACGCTGCTTTTACCGCATCTAACGTCGCACTCTACATGAGTGCGTGGATTGAAATGCCGATCCTGGCGCAAAGGATTTATCCGAGTATAGTCGCACTCTACATGAGTGCGTGGATTGAAATCGGACGAGGCGGTATATGAGTTTAGCGCAGTATTGTCGCACTCTACATGAGTGCGTGGATTGAAATAAAAATGCGTATGACAACGCTGTAAGAGCCATTTCGTCGCACTCTACATGAGTGCGTGGATTGAAATACAAAAGTACCTGCCGATTGTTCGGGGTGTGGTAGTCGCACTCTACATGAGTGCGTGGATTGAAATTCGTTTAAAACATGACATGCTACTTGAGTGTCGGTCGCACTCTACATGAGTGCGTGGATTGAAATCGATCTGCTCATTTTCGTAATAAGGACGCAACGCAGTCGCACTCTACATGAGTGCGTGGATTGAAATGACATTAAGATGGGGCAAATCGATGATACAAAATGTCGCACTCTACATGAGTGCGTGGATTGAAATATACTATTCGGCAAGTTACGGCGAGTGCGTCATGATCGTCGCACTCTACATGAGTGCGTGGATTGAAATTGTCTGGGTTTTCGCTTGTTCAGCGCTGTTGTCATGTCGCACTCTACATGAGTGCGTGGATTGAAATGTAATGCTTATAAATAGCTTCTATAGGAACTTGTGTCGCACTCTACATGAGTGCGTGGATTGAAATAAAGAAGTTGTATTGGAATCCATTGCATATGGAGTCGCACTCTACATGAGTGCGTGGATTGAAATCACGCCGTGCGATTCTTGCATCATTATCGCTAATGTCGCACTCTACATGAGTGCGTGGATTGAAATATAGCTTAACAACGGAATAGTATCGAACTGAACGCGTCGCACTCTACATGAGTGCGTGGATTGAAATCGCCGTGTGGTGAAATCGGTGCAATGTCGCGTGCGTCGCACTCTACATGAGTGCGTGGATTGAAATCATTTATACAAGCCAAAATGTCAGGAATACCCGCGTCGCACTCTACATGAGTGCGTGGATTGAAATATTGTATGTCCAAGTGAACTTTATTTGACATACAGTCGCACTCTACATGAGTGCGTGGATTGAAATATCTTCATGTAACTTGTTTTTTTCCTTGCCTCTAGTCGCACTCTACATGAGTGCGTGGATTGAAATCTATCAAACTTCAAACCATTCGAATTGCGAATACGTCGCACTCTACATGAGTGCGTGGATTGAAATCCCCTGATTCATGCATGGCCAATGTCACCAACGGGTCGCACTCTACATGAGTGCGTGGATTGAAATTTTTATAGAACGAATTACCATAGATCCCTTTCTCCGTCGCACTCTACATGAGTGCGTGGATTGAAATAGTTACCGTAGTGCCGTCAATCGTCGGCAACGTAGTCGCACTCTACATGAGTGCGTGGATTGAAATGTCTTCAAAGACAAATTGTTTAACCTCTGGAATAGAGTCGCACTCTACATGAGTGCGTGGATTGAAATTATAGTGGCTTGAAGCTTTTGGATCTTTTCATGGTCGCACTCTACATGAGTGCGTGGATTGAAATCACCAATGTTTGACGGATCAGATGCATCCAGTGAACGTCGCACTCTACATGAGTGCGTGGATTGAAATTGCTATATATGAAGCGCCCTGGCAAAAAGAACAAGTCGCACTCTACATGAGTGCGTGGATTGAAATCCTGATTTGTGTTCACTGTGATCACTTCTCCTGCGTCGCACTCTACATGAGTGCGTGGATTGAAATAACAGGTTTGTAAATGCTTGATTTGGAAATCAGCGTCGCACTCTACATGAGTGCGTGGATTGAAATTACCATGACGATATCACCGTTTTTGTCAATCACTAGTCGCACTCTACATGAGTGCGTGGATTGAAATAAACGGAAAGCGAAATTTTATTTGAGTTATCAGGTCGCACTCTACATGAGTGCGTGGATTGAAATAGACTGCTACTTGGTAGCAAGACATCTGGATTAAGTCGCACTCTACATGAGTGCGTGGATTGAAATACCTTCCTGAGTAGGTTTTTGATTTTGTCGGCGGTCGCACTCTACATGAGTGCGTGGATTGAAATGTTGTGACGATATATTCATTTTCCTCAGAACCCTGTCGCACTCTACATGAGTGCGTGGATTGAAATATCAGGATACGATCTCATATTTTTTTTGACCTCGTCGCACTCTATATGAATGTGTGGATTAAAATATTGATGTCCCGAGCTCGGTACAGAGACGATACTGCATTAAAGAGTGGAATAAAAGATGGAAAAAGGACAGGGGCTAAAATGTAATGCGCCTTTTCTGTTATTCGTTATCTTCTTCAATTTCCTCCTTCACTTTTCAACTTCTTTCATTTGGATGGTAATCAATTGTGTGGAAAGACTCTCCTTCATGTTGCGGTTTCTGTCATGCACTTTCATCATTTTTTTTGGATATTTTTTTCTGAATATATTTACAATTCTGATTTTTAGTGTTAATTTAGTGGTACAGTGGGCCAGCCACTGGTACGCTAAATGAAATACAATCTAGAAATAAACAATTAGAAGGAGTAATTCGAATTGATAGTGAAGCCAATTAAAAAAAAGAAAATCTACCAAGAGATTATTGAACAAATACAATTAGCAATTAAGGAGGGGCAGTTAAAGCCGGGTGATAAATTACCGTCAGAGCGTACTTTAGCTGAAAAATTTAAAGTATCTCGAACGACAATAAAAGAAGCGATTACCGTTATGGAAACCATGGGAATGATTGATATCCGCACAGGGGTTGGTACTTTTTTACGAGAATCAAACGTTGAAATAAATGCACGATTAAATGACCTCTTGATTGATAACGAGTCCATGTTTCAAGAACTTATGGAGTTTCGGCAAGCCATTGAGGTCGATTCAGCATATTACGCAGCAATTCGGGGTTCAGCTCAAGACAAGCTAAAGCTTGTGGAAAAATATAACGATATGGAAAAAGCAATCCGGGAACAGAGATTGTCAGCTGGATCGGATTATTCTTTCCATATGTTCATTTCATCCATGTGTGGAAACATATTATTTACTAAAACAATGGAACTTATTTCCGACCGATTTTTTAACTTGGTTACTAAAAACAGCGTCAATACGTTAGCAGGAGCAGGAAATCCGAAAGATGTATTAGAGGAACATCGTGCAATTTGCGATGCCATCCTGAAAGGAGATGGCATGGAAGCAAGGCGGGCCATGAGGCAACATCTTGACGCTGTTATAAATCGTTACAAGAAAAGTGGTCTTTTGATCAGTCAATGATCCATGACCATATTTTGATATTTTTGAAGAATGATGTAAGCGCTTTTATTAGGCGGCTGGATGAGGAGTTCGGATTCAGGATAGGCTTGTTGAAATCATGGATGGTATAGAGAGAGTTCTTGTTCGTTGTGAAGTTATTTCTATGATGCCTCATTTGATTCTTACCTTCCTGATGTCGTTTGCCAAGTCCGAAGTGGTCAGGAGGTATCGGATAGAAGCTTAGCTATATGAAATTTTTTGTAAAGGGAAGTGTGTAGATTTTGGATTCGTTGGATATTTTTGAAGGAGGCATAGACCTTCACATTCATAGCAGTCCCAGCCTTTTTCCGAGAAAGCTTAATGATTGGGAGATGATTGAGAAAGCAAGAGCCCGTCATCTCGGCGGTTTTGTCATTAAATCACATGAATCTTCTACAGTAGATCGAGCCCAAGTTTTACAAATGAAGGCGCCGGATCTCATTATTAAGGGAGGTGTTGTCCTTAATTATTTTATCGGGGGTTTAAATCCATATGCAGTAGAAGTTGCGTTGAAAATGGGCGGGAAATTTATTTGGTTACCGACGATTTCAGCCGAGCAGCATATGTTGCATTATCGAGGAAAGGAAGGAAAGCTGTTTCAGGGCATCGATGAAATCGGTCATCCAAAAGAAGGAATTACCATTCTTACACCTGAGGGAAAGATAAAAAAAGTGATGTATGACATTATTGATTTAGTGAAAGAACATGATGGTGTTTTATGTACAGGACATATTAGCGAAAAAGAAGTTTTGGTTTTAGCAGATGCCGTTTTTGAAAGAAAACTAGATAAATTTGTGATTACTCACCCTGATATGGGAATCGCGCCGGTATCTTTAAAAAATCAAATAGAATTGGCGAGAAAAGGTGCTTTTTTAGAAAAATGCTTTTTGGCAACTACGTCATCTTTTAAGGATTTATCAGTAGCAGAAATGGCTGAGACAATTAAAATAATAGATCCAAGTCAGTGTGTACTTGTTACTGATTTTGGCCAACCGTTTCATTCAAATCCCATAGACGCAATGTTTGAATTTATTAATAAACTAGTTGCTGCAGGAATAGATCGAAAGTCCATTCGCACTATGTACGTGGATAATCCCCGTTTGCTAATAGAATAATAAAAAAATGTATGTAAGTGGTGAGAATGTATGCGGATAGATGTGCTGTTTTCGGGATTTCCCGGTCAGTCTGATCGAGGATTTCTTGGTTGGAGCAGTTGTGTACTTATACGGCCGGATCAAGGCGGGCCTATACTATTTGATACTGCTGGATTTAATGAACGTTACGTGCTTATTCAAAAGTTTCAAGATTTAGGGGTAAAATTGGAGGACGTTGAAATCGTTTTTTTAAGTCATTATCATTTCGATCATGCAGCCAATGTTAGTCTTTTTCCAAAAGCCAAAGTGTTCTTACACGAAAAAGAAATTGTTCATATTAAGAAGTGTCAGAAAGGAATATTCAACGATTTAGCTGTTCCTCATGAAATGTTTAAAGTTTTAGAAGAATCGGGCAGAATGTGTGTTTTGAAAGGATTAAGCGGGTACATCAACCAATTTGAATGGAGATTGACCCCGGGACATACCCCCGGACTTTGTTCAATGCTTCTAAAGATGGGAAACAAAAAATGGGTGCTTGCTTCTGACGCTGTTAAAAATAAAACTGAATTGGCAACCGGCCATGCTAGCATGAGTCTTGATGATGAGGCTAGTGCAAAAAGCATCAGTTGGATCAGAGCAAATGCCGACGTTGTAGTATCTGGCCATGATGGTATTTTGCATTTGCAACGGGGCAATGAGTCAAACTTATCTATCCAAAAAAGCAGGACTCCCGAAATAAAGATAACATCGCCGGAACAGATTATTGTGAAAGTCAATGATAATGGTTAACGTTCAGCCGAAAAAGACATTTAAGAGATGGCACCGTTCTATTTTGTAACCGCTTTATTTTTTTGGGGGCGGAGTAACTCTTAAAAGGAGGGATTTCATGAATCAACCACAAGTGACAGAAATAACTTACCAACAACCATGGTATAAAGAAATTAATAAAAAGCAATGGAAATCACTTTTTGCATCTGGTTTGGGTTGGATGTTAGATGCCATGGACGTCATGATTTATTCCATGGTCCTTGTTTACATTATGAAGGATTTGAATATGAGTCAATCTGTCGGAGGTTTTTTGGCTGCGCTTACATTAATTAGTTCTGCGTTAGGAGGACTTATTTTTGGCATTATTGCGGACAGATTTGGTCGCATTCGATCACTGATCATGAGTATTTTTATTTATTCAATTTTTACATTTTTTTGCGGTTTCTCCCAGACTGTCACACAACTTGCTATTTTTAGATTTTTATTAGGCCTGGGGATGGGAGGGGAATGGGTGGCAGGTGCCGCGTTGGTAACGGAAAGCTGGCCGGCTAAGCATAGGGGAAAGGCTATGGGATTCGTGCAAAGCTCTTGGGCGATTGGCTATGCTCTTGCTGCTGTCGTAACCTCTGTGTTAGTTCCATTGTTTAAATGGCGATCCGTTTTCTTCTTTGGTATCGTTCCGGCTTTCATCATTTTGCTGGTGAGAAAAGGTACAGAAGAACCGGATATTTGGAAAGAAAACAGTCAAAAGAAAGAAAAGGGTGGCTCTTTAATCTCGCTTTTTCGATCAGATGTTCGGAAATGGACAATACTTGGAGCTTCATTAAGCATATGTGCACAGTTTGGTTATTGGGGACTGTTTACATGGATACCCGCTTATCTGGCCACACCTGTGAATGCTGGCGGCGCCGGCTTAGATATTGTAAAATCAACCATTTTCATTGTCATTATGCAAGTAGGCGCATGGCTGGGATATTCTCTTTTTGGTTTTATGGCTGATCGATATGGTCGTAAAATCACGTTTATTATATTTTTTGGCCTTTCGGCGATACTCGTTCCTGTATACGGAATGATTCATAATGCTTCAGTGCTGCTCATCATTGGTCCGTTTGTTGCTTTTTTTGGGTCAGGATATTTTAGCGGTTTTGGAACCGTTTTAGCTGAATTGTTTCCAACAGATGTCAGGGCAACGGGACAAGGTTTTTGTTATAACTTTGGACGCGCCTTGGCGGCTTTCGCTCCTTTTATTATTGGAATTCTTGCCGCTAGTATGGGTTTAGGTGCGGCTTTTGGTTTTTTAGCAATCGCATTTGCTGTTGCAGTGTTGCTGGTGATTTTTTTCCTTCCTGAAACAAAAGGCTGGTTACTGAAATGAGCGGTTCATTAGCGGACACCTGATATATGTAGAGATTTATAGAAACGGAGAATCAAAGTTAGGTTCTCCTTTTTATTTAAATATTTTATTTTTGTACAGGAATGAAATTGTTTTTGGCGAAGAGAGGAGTTAGCGATTCCTATTTATTCAGTAAGGTGATGTATTTGGGAGGAACAGGGGAAGGGATGGATGCTGTTCATTCGTTCTGCCATTTATACAACTCGGAAATCAGCGTGATTCGTTATATTTAAAAAGATTAGTGCATGTCACATTTAGAAGTTTGTCGTAAAATATAATTGATGGATGAATTTATAGAAAAGTTACTACAGGTGCGAATGTATAGCGCACATAAATTCCGTGGGAGATTCGCACCAAAATAACGAAGCATTTCTCCTAATTGATGGAAATTTTTGTGAATAGTTCTTTATGTTCATAAAGAAAATAGCGATTTTCGGATTAAAAAAACACTTTTTCACCCCTAATTTTTCTGAAAATCGCTGTCGCACTCTACATGAGTGCGTGGATTGAAATGTTTATAGAAACGAACTGGAGCGCATGGACGAAGTCGCACTCTACATGAGTGCGTGGATTGAAATCGAAATTGCTGGCGGAGATTGAACGGTTACAACAAGTCGCACTCTACATGAGTGCGTGGATTGAAATAGCAAGCGTTGAAAAAGGCGCCTGAAACGGCTTTGGTCGCACTCTACATGAGTGCGTGGATTGAAATCCATCGATATGCCAACAAGTCGGAAACATATTTGGTCGCACTCTACATGAGTGCGTGGATTGAAATACCACTTCGTCCATGAACGTAGCGTCCTGCCGCCGTCGCACTCTACATGAGTGCGTGGATTGAAATAGCGCGGGGCTATTTACGGAATCATATCGAGCCGTCGCACTCTACATGAGTGCGTGGATTGAAATAGTATAACGCAAATAAAGCACTTTCTAACCTCGGGTCGCACTCTACATGAGTGCGTGGATTGAAATACCACTTCGTCCATGAACGTAGCGTCCTGCCGCCGTCGCACTCTACATGAGTGCGTGGATTGAAATAGCGCGGGGCTATTTACGGAATCATATCGAGCCGTCGCACTCTACATGAGTGCGTGGATTGAAATAGTATAACGCAAATAAAGCACTTTCTAACCTCGGGTCGCACTCTACATGAGTGCGTGGATTGAAATACGTCTGATGAAAGAGAATTGATCTCGAATAAATGTCGCACTCTACATGAGTGCGTGGATTGAAATGATAAGGAAGGCGTTCTCTAACCTCGGATCAGAGGTCGCACTCTACATGAGTGCGTGGATTGAAATTCGTTTAAAACATGACATGCTACTTGAGTGTCGAGTCGCACTCTACATGAGTGCGTGGATTGAAATAGCCCCGTCGGTCGGCTGCCGAATGTTCAGTCGCGTCGCACTCTACATGAGTGCGTGGATTGAAATAGCATTCTCGGAACATGTGACGGAGTGCTGGAATACGTCGCACTCTACATGAGTGCGTGGATTGAAATTCGGCATGGGGAGCGATTGACCAGGCGTTGAACAGTCGCACTCTACATGAGTGCGTGGATTGAAATAAACGTATCGAAACCTTTTGTCAACGGTGTACACCGTCGCACTCTACATGAGTGCGTGGATTGAAATGCGCTCAACTTGCGAGCAACACGTTAACAAGCGCGTGTCGCACTCTACATGAGTGCGTGGATTGAAATGCTTAACACCGGAATTATTGACGCGTCGGGGAGACGTCGCACTCTACATGAGTGCGTGGATTGAAATGCCAGCGAATTTCAAAACAACGCACATGTCGCGCGTCGCACTCTACATGAGTGCGTGGATTGAAATAACAACCGCGCCCATTTTTTCACCTGTGTCTAAAGTCGCACTCTACATGAGTGCGTGGATTGAAATTTACCGACATCGATCGAACAGCGAAAGATTACTAGTCGCACTCTACATGAGTGCGTGGATTGAAATGGATTTGGCTTACGAAATAGTCTCGAATCATACGTGTCGCACTCTACATGAGTGCGTGGATTGAAATAGCCCTAGAAGCTGCGCAAGGAATCGAAGAACTATGTCGCACTCTACATGAGTGCGTGGATTGAAATACGTTTTTGACTGGACCAGCCGGCACGGGCAAGTCGTCGCACTCTACATGAGTGCGTGGATTGAAATGCCAAAACTATACGTCAGCCGGCGGTTTGCTACCGTCGCACTCTACATGAGTGCGTGGATTGAAATGATGAAAAGGCTATCGGAGTAAACGGTCATGAATGTCGCACTCTACATGAGTGCGTGGATTGAAATTAGTTTAATTGGTAAGAAACAGTCCGTTGTAGATGTCGCACTCTACATGAGTGCGTGGATTGAAATCATTTTCGTTGCCTTGGGACATCATGAATGCTGTGTCGCACTCTACATGAGTGCGTGGATTGAAATGCGGCTATGCAAGCACTCAAGCTGCCGATATTGGTCGCACTCTACATGAGTGCGTGGATTGAAATACATCCTTATATTTAATATCGAAGTCGATGCCAGTCGCACTCTACATGAGTGCGTGGATTGAAATTTGCGCTTAACCTCGGCTGCCTGCGGAAATGTCGCGTCGCACTCTACATGAGTGCGTGGATTGAAATAAAAGTTTAATAAAGAAATGTCGAAGGTAACAGCGCGTCGCACTCTACATGAGTGCGTGGATTGAAATGGAAAGCGTTAATGGCCGGAGAAATAGCAACACTGTCGCACTCTACATGAGTGCGTGGATTGAAATCGATGTACCGCAACGTCACCGACTGGCTCGAATGGTCGCACTCTACATGAGTGCGTGGATTGAAATCGATAAAGCGAAAGTTCGCGTCATTGACAAGCCGTCGCACTCTACATGAGTGCGTGGATTGAAATATGAGGTCGTTTATCGTAAGCGTAAATACGTCATCGTCGCACTCTACATGAGTGCGTGGATTGAAATGGAAACTCCGAAGGTATCGAAAGCGAACATGGAAGTCGCACTCTACATGAGTGCGTGGATTGAAATTCGGTAATGTTACGGTCTTTTTCGTCGCAGGAGGTGTCGCACTCTACATGAGTGCGTGGATTGAAATCTCTCGTTAGCCAGAATTCGTACATCACGCACCGGTCGCACTCTACATGAGTGCGTGGATTGAAATGTTATATAATAGATTATTTGACTCATTTTTTCATGTCGCACTCTACATGAGTGCGTGGATTGAAATGAGCGATTTAAACGTGACGGTCTCGCCGTTATCGCGTCGCACTCTACATGAGTGCGTGGATTGAAATAACAATGGAAGTTTTAAAAACCGTCACATTATTGTCGCACTCTACATGAGTGCGTGGATTGAAATGCTGGACATGACGCCTTGCACGTTATTTGTACCGTCGCACTCTACATGAGTGCGTGGATTGAAATCGTATGTCCACTTGCTCCTTGAGCAACATTTTCGAGTCGCACTCTACATGAGTGCGTGGATTGAAATTCCCCGATATCTGACTTAGTTTTCTTAAGCTCCGTCGCACTCTACATGAGTGCGTGGATTGAAATGATCCTGGTTTTACGAGATTGCACAGCATGAATGTCGCACTCTACATGAGTGCGTGGATTGAAATACCGCCTCACCTCCTTTTTGCGATAACGACCTGTCGCACTCTACATGAGTGCGTGGATTGAAATGAGTCCTTCCCGCTTTTATAAACGTTGTAATTTCCGTCGCACTCTACATGAGTGCGTGGATTGAAATAAAAGAAGAAGCTTTGGAGATCGTCAAGGCTAGGTCGCACTCTACATGAGTGCGTGGATTGAAATATTAACATCGATAACCAACCAGTAATGACCATGAGTCGCACTCTACATGAGTGCGTGGATTGAAATAGTTTGCGTATAGGAATTTGAATCAACCCAATAGCGTCGCACTCTACATGAGTGCGTGGATTGAAATTAACATCGGAATCACCGTCCTTGCAAGGTGCGGATGTCGCACTCTACATGAGTGCGTGGATTGAAATCATAGCCTTATAGTAGAGTTCCATGTTCCAACGCTGTCGCACTCTACATGAGTGCGTGGATTGAAATACGATAAAAGTAGGAGATTTCAGTATTATCAACTAGTCGCACTCTACATGAGTGCATGGATTGAAATGCGGGCCATCCTAGCCAAGCCGCTCGTTATTTTGAGGTCGCACTCTATATGAGTGCGTGGATTGAAATTTCGCTTGATCGAAAAACATGAAATTCACGACCGTCGCACTCTATACGAGTGCGTGGATTGAAATGGCTTTGTACAAGCATGCCCAGCAGCATTTATAGTGTCGCACTCTAAACGAGTGCATCGATGATGGCTGTGCCAGCCCAACAATAGAACGATCTTTATTCATACAAAAAATCTGATGTCTTGAATGGAGAGACAATCAGATTTTTAAATCGTTCTAATTAAAAAGATCATTGAATTTTCATCGCTTTTCTGAAGTCGATATCAGAAGGGATCTCTCCGGATTCCATTAAGTCTTTTAAAGTTAACAATTTTAAAGTGATATCCGAACTATAGACTACGTCGGCAGAATATTCTTTATATACTTTGAAAGGTACATTGCGAATGACATAATGTTTTTGATCCATTTCCCACGAAATATCTTTTACCAATTTTGCTTCAGGAGCCATATGAAAACCTCCCTACATATTTGAGGTATTTTTTACTGTCATTATACTCCCTGCGTTCCATTTGTATACCGGTTTCAAAATGGGGGTCTGACCCCATCTGTTATTTAAAGCGATAAAGGATTAAGGTAACGAAAGAATCAAGGGATGGTGGTGTGATTTTGGGGGGATTTGTTCTCACCTCGCTTGGAATTTTAAATTCATAGATTTACGACAGAAGCTGTCTGGGCGTCTGTCTTTTTTGTTTTTAAGACTGTTTGATATTTTTTTCAGGGATTGGTCTAAGCATAATAGGATGCATGGGCATGACAGCCTTCTTATTTGCAAAGTCTTCCGCATAGCCTTTGCTTTCATGCCCGTCAGGTTTCTTGGAAAGTGGAAATAAATCAAATGCAAACGGTCTTAAAAACGCCTTTACGCAAAAAAGTGACGATCCTCAACATGGTTGAAAAACCATTCGATTCGTAATATTTGAGACGCACAAAATATGCCTTCATCTATTAGACAAAATTCAAATGTTCGAAAAATATTCCGGATTTCGCAACAATTGTTCGAGTTCATTGCCGGGTAATGGACGACTGAAAAGATAGCCTTGGCCGATGGGACAAGAGTGTTTTGTTAGAAACTGCAGCTGTTCTTTCATTTCAATCCCCTCAGCAATGACGTTTAATCCCAGGTGAGAGGCCATGGTAAGAATCGTTTTGACAATCACCCCGTCATCTTGAAAAAGTTCTTCTATAAAAGAACGGTCAATTTTTAGTGTGTCAATGGTGAAGCGTCTCAAGCTTGCGAGTGAAGAGTACCCTGTTCCAAAGTCATCAATAGAAAGGGAAACTCCTAAAGATTTTAGTTTTTCTAATAAAGGAATGGCACTTTTAGGATCTTGCATCATACTCTCCGTAATTTCGAGTTCAATGTATTTTGGATCAAGTTTGCCTTCTTTTATAATTCTTTGGAGAGAATCCATAAATCGATTGGATTCAAATAAAAATGGCGACAAATTCACAGCTACATAAATAGGGGGAAGCCCTTTTTCGTGCCATTTTGCGATTTGTTCGCAAGCCGTTTTCAAAACCCATTCGGTAATCGGGACAATCAAGCCTGTTTCTTCCGCTAAAGGAATAAATTCCGAAGGGGGGATGATTCCCTCTGTAGGGTGATTCCAGCGAATGAGTGCCTCCACTCCTACCATTTTTCGCTTTTGCAAATCGACAAGCGGCTGATAATATAGAAGGAACTCTTCCTTTTGAATGGCTTGTCTTAAAGCCGTTTCCATTTTCATATTTTTGGATAAGACTTCATGGGTTTCGCTAGTGAAAAATTGAATAGAATTGTTTCCTTTTTCTTTTGCTCGATACATGGCAAAATCCGCTTTTTTAACTAATGTTTCAATATCTTGCCCGTCTTGAGGGGAAAGACTGACGCCGAAGCTGGCACTAAAAGAATAGGATTCCTTATGAAATAAAAAAGGTTTTTTTAATAGTACTTTCACCTTTCGAATGATGTCCATTACCTCGGATATGTCTTTATTTTTGACGACAATCGAAAATTGATCTCCCTCAAAACGATAAACGTTGCCAATCCCTTTTAAATGAATGGCCAGTCGCTTGGATATTGATTTGAGAAAGCGATCCCCCACCGAATGGCCTAGTGTATCCGTAATGTATTTAAAACGATCAATATCGAAGAAGATCAAGGCCATTTGGTCCGTTTTCTTTTTTTGGTTTAACCATGCACCTACTTCTTCGTTGAAGTAATGACGATTTGGGAGGCCGGTCAGACTGTCGTGATAGGCGTTAAACAGTAATTGTTCCTCTAATTTTTTTAAGTCTGTTATATCTTGGCGTATGGAAATGTATTGATAAGGTTTCCCTTCTTCATTTAAAAAAGGTACAATAGTGGTTTTTACCCAGTAGTATGTCCCGTCTTTCGCTTTATTTTTAATATCGCCTGTCCAAATATCCCCTTTTCCAATGGTTTCCCACATATTCTTAAAAAAGCTTTTTGAATGGTATCCTGAATTAAGAATCCGGTGATCTCGTCCGATTAATTCTTCTCGACTGTATTTCGAGATGTCGCAGAATTTCTGATTGGCATAAGTGATTTTTCCGGTATGATCTGTAATCGCAACAATAGTAGATTGATCCAAAGCATACTTAATGTCTAATAATTCTTTGATGCTGTCAGGTGACAGGCTTTGAAAAGCTTTCACGTTATAATTGGTTGAATCCATAAAATCCCTCTCTAATTCATTAAATTAGTTTTTTGTGACTTTGGTATGATTTTTTATTGGCTAAGTGAATTTTCATAAGCCTTAACCCTTGTATCAAGGAGTTTCATCGTAAAAAAAGAAGTATCCCCCACGTCTTGTATAACGGTAATTGGTGCAAAAACCTAAGAAGACTGGAGCGATACTTCCTATGCTATTATACAATAATATAGTATATTTTGGCATTCAAGAATTATGTGAAAGGCAATCTGTCCACGCGTTTGATGTATTGAACGAATTTTTGCCGGCGCATCAAATGAGTTGCGAACTGAATCTGTGATGATTTGCCTAATTCTTTGAGTCTATGTTTTTTAAAATGAAAAGATGAATTTAATCCGGAATCATTTTTCAAAAATTTCTAATAGAAAAAATAGACAAAAGTTTGTTGATCCTTTATAATCCCTATGGGAAAAGTACGCCAAGAATAAAAATCCTCTCGAGAGTTGGTGATAAATGTTGTATAAATTTAAAGGAAGGATTGTGGCATCCTCTTTAGTTCTTCTTTTACTCATTTTCATTCGAACAGCTGTATGGATGAAAATAGGGCGAGTTCCTCATCTCATTCCAATCCCCGGCATCATCGCTTTAATTATTGCATGGTTGTTAGGAAGAAAATATGATGAAACCTTTTTCCTTTCAATGAAAGATCCTTTGACGGGATTGAATAATAGAAGATACGTTCATTTTATATTTCCGAAATTCATAAAAACAGCACAACGCAAAAAGAAAAAACTGGTTGTTTTTGTATATGATGTTGATGAATTTAAACAAATTAATGATCATTATGGTCATGAATACGGTGATCAAATACTCCTATCGGTCTCAAAAGTTTTGGAGAGTGATATAACAAAGCATGATGTCATTGCCCGTTGGGGAGGAGATGAATTTCTCGGTCTTTCCCTTTTTTCTGACCTTCATGAAATCAAAGCAAAAATAGATTCCCTTCAGTCGAAACTCATGGAACTGGCCAAAAGTTTTGAAAAAAAGATTTCCGTTTCTGTTGGATATGCCGTTTACGGAGAAGATGGAAAACGATTGCACGATTTAATTGAAAAAGCGGATCAAAACATGTATAGAAACAAACACTCCAGGAAAACAGTGTAAGTATAAGGAGCATGGCACGCTTTACAGTTAGTTCGATGAATATTTTGGACGGACTGCAACAGGCGAGAAAGAAGGGGACATTTGTGATTGCACGGTATCAAGTCGATTAGAAATCCAGGTGACAATTTACCTTTTATACAGTAGACGGGGAGCGTTTTTAACTTCTATTTCTGTTTCAAGTTTGCATCGTTGATTGGTCAGTGGTGGCAAAGAAAAATGTACGATTTGAAAGCATATTTTGGAATGCCTTGAGCTTAAAGGGGTAAGTAGTGTTTGCTGCTTTGAAGAATCCCGATGCTGCAGTTTTTTTTATCAGGAAGCTCTTGGTCAGCAATAAAATAGAATTGTATATTTATTATCAGTTTTGAAATTTAATTCCGTTGAGTATTTCACGGATAAAAGCAAGCGATGTTAGAAAAATAACAGCCTCTTGCCTTTTCGGCAGAGGCTGTTATGGCTTTTATTTGTCCGCCGGAAAGACAATGCCTGTTTGTTTCCGGGCTTTTTCTATAATTTCGATGGTCGTAAGTGAGTGTTGATGCGAATTGATCTCCGATTGTTGTTTGCCGTTTTGAATTAATTCGATAAATTCTTTTGCTTCGTAGTACATAGGATGATGGTCTTGGGTTTCGGTAATGTCTTCGATGCGTCCGTCGCGATAGCGAATTTCGACTTTTTGCGGCGTATGGATCGCATCGATGATAATGCTTCCTTCTTCTCCTTGAATTTCGGCAGGGATGTAGGAATTCGAAATTTTGGAGTACTGAACCACCGCGTCCATTTCTCCATAGTCGAGAATGACGCTTCCTTCTCCATCCACACCCGTTTCCAGTTTAACACTGTTGGCTTTTACATTAAGAGGTTTCCCGAATAATACTACCATTGGATACAGGCAATAAACGCCAAGGTCCATTAAAGATCCGTTGGAAAATTTGGGGTTAAAGGCGTTTAGCACCGTTCCTTGCTTGTATGCGTCATAGCGCGATGAATATTGGCAATAGCTGGCGAAATAGCGGCGTATTTTTCCGATTTTATGTATATGTTTGCGAATGGCTTGGAAATTAGGGAGTAGTGTTGTTTTCATCGCTTCCATTAGGACGACATTGTTTTGTTGGGCTGCTTCGATCATAGCTTGCACTTCTTTTGTATTGGAGGCCATTGGTTTTTCGCATATAACGTGTTTGCCGTGGTTCATCAGCAAAATGGCTTGTTCGGCGTGAAAGGAATTAGGGCTTGCAATATAAACAGCATCAATTTCATCGCTTTTCGCCATTTCTTCTAAGTTGGTAAAGGTCAGTTCAGCACCTACTTTTGCCGCAAATTCTTTTGCTTTCTCTTCAGTCCGCGAATACACAGCCTTTAAAGAAAAATCCGGCACTTCTTTGGCCGCTTTAATAAATTCCTCCGTAATCCAGTTCGTTCCAATGATCGCAAATTTTATCATCGTTTGTCACTCCTTCATGGCTAGAACATGCTACCAGCATTGTACCATATTTTAAGGGGCCTGACCCCTTTAAGCCATTAAAGGGGTCAGGCCCCATTTGGTATATTGATATAAATATCCTATTTTTCTGGGAAATTGATTTATGAGGAATGCGCAGATGAAATGATGAACAATAGCGTTGACGACCTTAATTAGTGTGATATAATTCAGAATAATAAATTATATCGGAATTATCATAATATTATTCCGGGCACGCTTGTTTGCTTCTGCACTGCAAAGCTCTTTGTTAGAACGTTGGAATGATAGAATATCAAATTTCTGGAGAAAGAAGGGGTAAGATGGTTCTCATTGGTGTTGCTTTGATCATTGTTGGCTTTTTGTTTCGGATCAATCCGTTGGTTGTCGTAACGGTTTCGGGATTGGTCACTGGGTTGATAGCTGGTATTCCCTTTAAGGATCTCATCGCTCAATTTGGTGAAGCGTTCACGACGAACCGTTATATGTCGATTTTAATCATTACTCTTCCGGTTATCGGTCTTATGGAACGAAGCGGTTTGCAAAAACAATCGGCTTTGCTTGTTTCGAAAATAAAAGCGATCACCGCTGGTAGATTGATCAACATTTACTTTTTGATCAGGGAAATAGGGGCGGCGCTAGGATTGAATAGTATCGGTGGACATCCACAAACTGTTCGTCCCCTCATTGCGCCAATGGCGGAAGGAGCTGCGGAAGCCAAATACGGGAAGCTACCTAAAGAGGAAAGGGAAAATATCCGTGCACATGCGGCCGCTGCCGACAACATTGGATTGTTTTTCGGTGAAGATATTTTTGTTGCTGTCGGAGGAATTTTATTAATGAAAGGCTTCTTTGACCAAAATCATGTTGTGAGTGACCCAGTGTTGATGGCACTATGGGGGATTCCCACTGCGGTTGGTGTCTTCATCATCCATTCCATTCGACTATATTTATTCGACAGACGTTTGGAGCGACGTCTTGGGCAAAAGAAACCTGAAAACAAGGAAGTGAAATCTTCATGATACTGTCTCTTGAATACCTCTATGTTTTGATGGGAGTCATCGGTTTGTGCTGTTCTATCTACACTTTTTTGGATAAAAAAAATACAAAACGAATCACTTCGGGGCTGTTTTATTTTATCTATGCTGTGACTTTGTTGCTGGGAAAAGTGATCCCGCCGTTTTACATAGGCTTGCTCGTCATTCTGATGGTGCTTATCGTAGGTTTCGGAGGTTTAGAAAAAGGAAAATATGACAGCACAAGCGAAGAGGAACGCGAAGCGAAACGCAAGCGGCTCGGCAATTGGCTGTTTTTACCCGCGTTGCTTATTCCATTTTTAACCGTTATTTTTTCAAAAGCACTGGCGGGTATCAAAATCGGCGAACTCTTTCTATTTGATCCATCCAATCCGACATTGGTTGGTTTAGGCGTTGCTTGTGTCATCGCTATGATGGTTGCTCTGGCACTTACAAAGAGTACTCCAAAGACAGCCATCAAGGAATCCCGCCGTTTGCTGGAGGCAATTGGTTGGGCTGTCGTGTTGCCTCAATTTTTAGCGACGCTTGGCACGATTTTCGATAAAGCTGGCGTCGGCAATGTGGTGGCCGATATTGTCAAACATATGATTCCATCTAATTCATTATTTTGGAGTGTCGTGGTGTTATGTGTTGGAATGGCGTTCTTTACCATGATCATGGGAAATGCTTTTGCGGCCTTTCCGGTCATGGCCGGAGGAATCATCATTCCGATCCTGATTCAGCAGTTCGGAGCGGATCCAAACCAAATTGCCGCCATTTCCATGTTTGCCGGTTATTGCGGAACGTTGATGACACCTATGGCTGCCAATTTTAATATTGTTCCCGCAGCTTTATTAGACTTGAAAGATAAATATCATGTCATTCGGGTGCAAGTACCAACAGCGTTGTTGACGCTTTTGCTCAATATTGTGCTGATGTATTGCCTGGCTAGATGGCAAATGTAGCTTTGGGATATGAAAATGTTGTGCAAATGTGTAGATGATATGGCCAATGGAGCGTCCGTTTGAAACAAAATGATAGGGAATATTGTTGTGAGATTCATAGGTTTCGAGAGGAAGAGCATCGGAGGGAATAGTATGGAGAAAAAAGTTTTAATGACCGGTTTTGATGCTTTTGAAGGTGAGCGTGTGAATCCGGCTTTGGAAACAGTCAAAATTTTAAATGGTTACCAGGAAAAAGGGGTTCACATTGTTGCTGTAGAAATCCCAACGGTCTTTCGAGCCTCGATCAAAAAGCTGGAAGAAGCGATTAAAGAGGAGAAGCCAGATGTTGTGATCTGCGTTGGGCAGGGAGGAGGTCGAACACACATTACACCAGAGCGGGTAGCCATTAATGTGGATGATGCCAGAATTCCCGATAATGAAGGCAATCAGCCTATTGATGAGGCGATTGTAAAGAATGGTCCGGTTGCCTATTGGTCGACGCTGCCGATCAAACGCATCGTGAAGAATCTACGAGAAAGCGGTATCCCTGCAGAGGTATCTAACTCCGCCGGAACGTTTGTCTGTAATCATTTGTTTTACGGCTTAATGCATTATTTGCATGACAATGCTCCGGATGTGCGCGGAGGATTTATTCACATCCCTTATTTGCCGGAGCAGACTGTCAATAAACATGCGCCAAGCATGGCACTTGAAACGATCGTTAAAGGTTTAAAAATCGCTGCCATCACTGCTGCACTCGAGCCAGCTGACATAAAAGAAATCGGTGGGGCGATTCATTAAAAAATAGGAGATGGATATTTCTGAAGATTTGTGAAAGCAGCAGTTCCACTCATTAAGAAAAAGATGAAAGGGATATCAAATGAATTTTCCAATTTTTTGGCCCTGTCCAATTATCCGGATAGGGCCTCTTTTATAAAATATGTCGATCGTTTCTGTTCCTTAGTTCATCCTTATTTAAAAAAAATTTATGTATTTTTAAATGAATCGAGGGAAGCATTGAGTTCTTTGGCTAATACATATAATGATTTGGCTTCATCTGCGACTTCGTTTATTGTTGTATCTTGTTCATCAGTGATAGAAGCGACTTCTTGCATGCTGCTTGAAATTTGTTGGGCGATGCTGGCGATGTTGGACATGCTTTCTACCATTTCGCTCATTTTTTGTTCCATAATTTCCGCTGCGGAAGACATGGATTTTGATTCTGAAGAGGCTTGTTCCACAACGGATATTAGATCATCAAAAGATTGCTTTGTCGAATGCATCATATCTATTCCTTCTTTTAAAATGCTGGAGTTATTCGTAATAGCGCTGGTGACATTTTCCGTATCGTTGCGGATGATTTCGGTTAATTGTTTAATTTCTTCTGAAGCTTGTTTGGATTGTTCTGCTAGATTTTTCACTTCTTGTGCAACGACTGCGAAACCTTTTCCTTCGTCTCCGGCTCGAGCGGCTTCGATGGATGCATTTAATGATAATAAATGTGTTTGTGAAGCGATGGTTTGAATGACTTTGACGAATTGATCGATATGTTTCGTTTTATGGTCAAGTGTATAAATTTTTTCTGTTGTTTCAAGAAACGTTGCTTGTACTTCTTCTAGTTTTTTCACTGTTTGATTGATGAATTGAAGCCCTACTTTCGATTTTTCATTGGCGATCATGGCTACGTTGTCGACTTTTTTTATCGCTGAAGCGACTTGCTTTACTCGATGAGACGTTTCATGAATCGCTTCGGTGCTTTTTAAAGAATATTGAGATTGGCGTTCCATTGCATTGACGACTTCTTTCATCGCCTTTGTGACGATGTCTGATGTTGCTTTTGAATGATTTGAAGAGTCTCTTAATTTGTTAGAGGATGATTCAATTTGCAAAGTAGTATGATCGACTTGCTGGATGAGAAATCTTAAATTGCTGACCATTTGATGAAATCCATTAGACAGTGTCGTGATTTCTCGTGATACGGAATGAATATGTATAGGTGTATCTAAGTCTCCGCCGGCCACTTGGTCAAATGCTCGTTTTAGCAGCGTAATAGGCTTTACAATGGAGCGAATGGTCATAAAGCCGATAAAGCTGGCTACTAAAATCATAGTGATTGTGAATCCCAACATCATTCTTTGCTGGTGGGTGATCGGCTTGATATAGTCTTGATCTTTAACGGCAATGACAAAAGTTGCATTATCCAGCTCGATTAATGGTGATAAAGCCATCGTATAGCCATGAAGATGTTCAATGCCTGTTTTTTGTTTCAAAATTTGATTGATTTCATTTTTAGTGAGGGGAATTTTTTCTTTTAAATTCGTATCCGCTAATCCTTTGATTTCTTTATCTTTTGTGATTTGAAATTGGATGGGGATTAAGTTTTGTTCTTTAAACATTCTTTGATTGAGCTGTACAGCATAGCGCAGTTCGCGGTTAAAGTCTTCTCTCGTCGTAGAGGCTTTTAACATGACCACCTTTTCCGACATCACTTCTGCAGATAAAGATAGCTGCTGCTCCATTGATTGGATGGCGAGCTTTTTATTTTTTTCAACATTCACATAGGCGATCAGCAAAGAGGATAAAGCGATCACTGTAATGATAGGTACAAGCAATATGGTGAGCAGCCGAAACTTTTTTTGATTTTTCTCTTTTCTCATTTTGATACCCCTATAAATGTAATATTTTACTCTCATTTAACCAAACCAATGTAAAGATAATATAAATTTTTCATAAAGCATTCGTTAAAAAAAGGGGCCTGACCCCATTAATGATTTAAATCGATAAAGTGATAAATCGATAAATCTATTAATCATAAAGCAAGGAATTGATATATATAAAGCAATGGTGATAAAGCGGTAGTGATCATGCGAGATGATTAATTGGTTTAGGGATGACTTTTGTCAAATGAGGGGTGTGTTTTATTTAAGGTTGGTAGGAGGAGAGGATAAACTGTTGGCATGTAAATAGGGCTTGTAAGCAGTGGTGTCTTCATTCAAAATGAGAATGATTACTAAGAAAAGAGTCAGGTGATTTTAATGAAGCATAAATGGTTTTGGTGGGGGTTCGTGCTCATTTGGTGTGGGGTCATTTTTTCTTTTAGTCAATTTTCTATGTTTACAGGTGCAAATACGGCGAAAGTCATTCATCACATCGCTCAGTATTTTGGATTGGAGGGGACGAACGATCATCGAGATAGCGGCGTCTTTTCGTGGAATTTTATCATCCGCAAATTTGCGCATCTTTCAGCTTTTGGTTTTTTGGCTTTTCTTGTGTGGAAAGCGGTATTTCCGAATCGGTTTTCTTATATAGGAGCATGGTGTTTTACCATATTGTATGCGGCATCGGATGAGTGGCATCAATCGTTTCGACCGGGACGGACGGCTTTATTTTCCGATGTGCTGATCGATGCAACCGGAGCATTCATCGTTTTATTGTTTATCCGTTTTTATATACGGACAAGGCGTCATTAAAAGAAAATCAGAGGGTTCCATTCGTTCACGTGGAGTATAAAGCATATAAAAATACTGGAAGCGAAAACCGCAGTCCAGTATCGAAAAGGGAACTAGTATTGAGTAAAAATAAGAGAGAACATATAAAGAGCTTACATAAAACCGTGTTTTTTAGAGGTACGAAAATCTGAATTTTAGATTCTCTTGATTATCAAGAGAAATGAACAGGTTTGGTCCATTGTGATACAGAGAAAAAGGAACCTAGTTTGCTAACCGTCTATTTGAAGGTAACGTGTATACGTACCTTCTTTTTTATTCTAACAATCTCTCCTTTGAATCAGAGAGTATCAAAGAAAATGGCTGATGATTTTTTGAAAAATGGTGGATTTCTTTAAAAGATAATAGACGGTCAACACTCCGAACGAGTCAATCAGTAGATCATATAAACGGCCGTCTCGTCCGAAAAAAAGCTGCAAGATTTCGGTGGTGAACGCAAAAGCTACCGAAATCAAGATGGACTGCTTATGATCTTTCAGCCAGATATACAGAAGGACATCCATGATGGCAAAGCCGGTAAAGTGTCCAAGTTTTATCCAAAACCAATGGGGGTGAATCAGCTGGATATCATAAAAGTTAAAGAATTGTAAAAAATCGGGGGACGAATGCCATTCAAATTTAATGGTTTGAAATCGCAGCAACGCTTCCAAATTTTCGGTCCATGTATGGATGCCTAAGAACAATCCCCATAAGATGACGGCAAGGAATTTCAATGATTCTTGCCGGTGGTACCTTTCTTCTTTTTTTAGACTGGATATTCCGTTTTCTGTTTTGTTCATTGCTAAGCTCCTAGTGACTGGTTTTATTTCCCTATTATATCATATGAAAATAATGACTGGTGAGAGGCTATTGGACCAAGCCGTCAAGAAAAGAATGTAACTGCTCTGTTTCATCCGATGAACAAAGAGGAAGGATCTAATGAGAGCACTGTTAAACTTTCACCAGTGTAAAGAGATTCTTTTTTATCCGAACACCTATGGTTTCGGCAGCCATGGACTTCGTCATTCTGGCTTTCTGGATTTTGATTGATTAAAGATAGGGGCCTGCCGTTTATCAAAGTATAATTAGGATATGAGAGAAGAAGGAGGAATAACTGCGCTTTGTGGATAGATATTCTTATAGCTTGTGATTTGTTTTCTGAAGATTCATAATTATATTATATTTGGTTTAGGAGGTATGGAAATGACAAATCAATATACAAATGTACGTGTTGCGGTTGTACAAGCGGCTTCTGTGATCATGGATCGGGATGCTACTACGGAAAAAGCGATTTCGTTGATTCAAGAGGCTGCGGAAAAAGGAGCTGGCATCGTAGTGTTTCCGGAAGCTTTCATTCCGGCGTATCCTAGAGGACTGACTTTTGGAACGAGCGTTGGCGGCCGTTCACCGGAAGGACGAAAAGATTGGCTTCGTTACTGGGAAAATTCCGTACCTGTGCCCAGTGAAACGACAGAAAGGTTGGGAGAAGCGGCTCGTAAGGCAGGAGTGTATCTTGTGATCGGCGTTATTGAAAGAGATCATGAATTTAGTAGAGGAACTTTATACTGCACGGTTTTATTTTTCGGACCGGACGGCTCTTTGCTTGGAAAACATCGGAAGTTGAAACCGACTGCCTCTGAACGCATTATTTGGGGAGAGGGGGACGGAAGCACGCTGCCAGTAATCGATACGCCTTATGGAAGAATGGGCGCATTAATTTGTTGGGAAAATTATATGCCGTTGGCGAGAACGGCCATGTATGCAAAAGGAGTTCAAATTTATATTGCTCCGACAGCGGATGCGAGAGAACTGTGGCAGTCTACGATTCGTCATATTGCCGCTGAAGGAAGATGTTTTGTGTTATCTTGCAATCAGTATGTGACGAAGGATATGTACCCGACGGATTTAGCGTGCTATGAAGAGCTGGAGTCTTCGCCACATGAAATGTGCATCGGCGGAAGCGCCATTGTCGGACCGCTTGGAAACTATATTCATGAACCTGTCTATGGAAAAGAAGATATTTTAATCGCCGATCTTGATTTGCGTGAGATCGCCTATAGTCAATTTGATTTTGATGTCGTTGGGCATTACTCAAGACCGGACGTATTCCAGCTGTTGGTGAATGAAGAGAAGAAAGACAGCGTTAAGTGGATAGGATCTAATCATTTCTGATGAAATAGCAATGAAAGATTTTGCATATGAGGAATTCAAGCCCCTTTTTCTTGCGACTAAAAAGGGGGCTTATTCCGCATGAAAATATCTTTTCGATCATGTTCTATCAAAAACCGCTTTGGTATGCCACTTGCATATTGAGGGTAAATGATAAAAACGGTGAAGTTTGGAGGTGAAACAATCGATGGAATAGGAACAACTGAGAAGATCTCGCGGAAAAAGATTCGTATGAAGAAAATAGATTTTCGACTGTGATCTTCGGGAATGGAAGTCAGCTAATGACGTAGAATTTAGTAAAGAACTTTTCGTAATGGTTGGTGAGACGACAAAGGCGAAAGCTGATGAGAAAGGGGAAATGGGTATGACCGACATTATTGGAAACAGGACCATTCCGCAATTACTAATGGAAATGGCTACTCTTTATCCAAAGAAAACGTTTGTCGTGTTTGAGGATCAACAAGAGCAGACCAGCTCGCTTACTTATGAAGAGTTTCTCGATAAAGTCCGTCGTCTGGCCCGTGCTTTGCAGCAGTATGGCATTCAAAAAGGAGATAAAGTACTTCTTCACCTACCCAATGGAATCGACTTTATGATTTCTTGGTTTTCGGTCACTTCCATCGGAGCGGTGATGGTTCCCACCAATGTTTTATCGACAGCAGAAGAAATGGCTTACTTGCTCGAACATTCCGAAACGAAACTGGTGATTACGGAAAAAGAGTATGTCCATAAGTTTACGAGATTCCGAGATCAATTGAACGGCTTGTTTTTGGCAAGGAGCGAAGAGCACGACTACGGAGTGAGCCTTCAAAACATCATCCATGACACAGAACCACTGACTGCCTTTCCTCGTTTATCGAGCGATGACATTGCTTCCATTTTATATACGTCAGGTACGACATCCAAACCGAAAGGGGTTTTGCTTACTCATGCCAATTATATCTACGTGGGAGAAATCATGTCCAAAACACTGAGGATGTCCCCGGATGACCGCGTGTTCATCGTATTGCCGATGTTCCACGGGAATGGGCAATATTACTTAGCGATGCCGGCATTGACGGTTGGAGCCAGTATCGCGATAGCAGAACGATTCAGCGCCTCCCGCTACTTTCAACAAGCGAAACGATTGCGGGCAACGGTCGGATCGTTGTTTGCCGCCCCTTTAAAAATGATTTTAAAGAAGCCTTATCGGTCTGCGGATGCTAAACATTCATTACGGCTGATTATTTTCGCACAGTCTATCACAAGGGAACAACTCCGTGAGTTTGAACAACGATACCGTGTATCTTTGCGGCAATTATACGGGATGACGGAAACCGTCGGCACCCCGCTCATTAATCCGTTGGACGGCTATTACAATAACATCAGCATGGGGCGGCCGACGATCGGTTATCGAGTCATGCTGGTCGACGAAAACGGTCATGAAGTAAAAGACGGCGAAGCGGGGCAAATTATCGTGAACGGAATTCCGGGGAGGACCATCATGAAAGGCTATTTTCATAATGAAGAGGCGACAAGCAGCACCATAAAAGACGGATGGCTTTATACCGGTGATGTCGCAAGGAAAGATCCCAACGATGGATTTTTTTACTTCGTGGATCGTCAAAAAGATATGATCAGGCGTGCCGGTGAAAATGTAGCAGCCGGTGAAGTGGAAGAGGTGATCAATCAATGTGAAGGTGTTTTTGAAAGCGCTGTTATTGGCGTTCCTGACGAGATAAGAGATGAAGCCATCCATGCTTTCGTGATTGCAAAAGATGGATACGATCTTTCCGAGCAAGAAATAATCGATGTCTGTAAACAAAAGCTTGCCAAATTTAAAGTTCCGGAAGCCATTCATTTTGTCGACGAGTTTCCGAGAACCTCCGTCGGTAAAATTCAGAAACATGAGTTGAAAAAATTCCTCTACGAGAAGGGGGCCCCGAAACGCAAGTAGTCAAAAGTTTTATTTTCTAGTATTCACACTAGGGGTGAATGGCAGGATGCAATTTTTTCAGCAGGTCTCATTTGGCGATGGTGCAATAATGGACAGTATTCTTTAGCCTTATTAAAATCAGCTTCACTAGTTGAATAGGAATCAAAGAAGAGAGAGCAAGAGGCCAGGAAAATGGATCGGCTCTCTTTTTCTTTTGATCAAATGCAAAAACGGAGAAGAGGTTGGGGCAGTGATAGGAATAGATTTTCTATGATGATGGACAAATTCACGATAAAAATGACAAATATTCGATCAATCTTGCCGAAAATTTGGCACAAAAACAAAAGGGGAGATGGAGGGGAGCGATTTTTTCAGTTGGCACGTTTTTTGCATGACTATGGGTGAAACAAATTGAAAGAAAGGGGAGAGGGGAAAATGAAAGCGGCTGTTGTTAATTCGTTTAAACAAAAATTGGAAATTAAAGATGTGGAGAAACCAACATTAGAGTATGGGGAAGTGCTTGTGAAAATTGAAGCGTGCGGTGTATGTCATACGGATCTTCATGCGGCTCACGGAGACTGGCCGGTAAAGCCGAAGCTTCCTTTGATACCGGGGCATGAAGGAGTAGGGATTGTGGTAGAAGTCGGTGAAGGAGTTCGATCGATCAAAGTGGGAGATCGCGTCGGCATTCCTTGGCTTTATTCTGCATGTGGGGAATGTGAATATTGTTTAACCGGACAAGAAACTCTGTGTCCTCATCAATTGAACGGCGGATATTCTGTAGACGGCGGTTATGCAGAGTATTGTAAAGCTCCTGCTGACTACGTGGCAAAAATTCCGGAACATTTGGATCCTGTGGAAGTGGCGCCGATTTTATGTGCGGGAGTGACGACGTATAAAGCGTTAAAGGTTTCCAACGCGAAACCAGGGGAATGGGTTGCGATATACGGTATCGGAGGATTAGGCCACATTGCGCTGCAATATGCAAAAGCGATGGGATTGAATGTTGTAGCTGTGGATATTAGCGATGAAAAATCGGCATTGGCTAAAAAGTTAGGGGCCGATATTGCGATCAATGGATTAAAAGAAGATCCGGTCGAAACGATTCGGGAAAAATTAGGCGGAGTGCATGCGGCCGTCAGCGTGGCAGTCAACCGAAAAGCGTTTGAACAAGCTTACCAATCCGTAAAACGAGGCGGTACTCTTGTCGTCGTTGGATTGCCAAATGATGAATTGCCGATTCCGATTTTTGATACTGTTTTAAACGGAGTAACGGTAAGAGGTTCGATTGTCGGAACAAGAAAAGATATGCAAGAAGCTTTAGATTTCGCTGCACGCGGAAAAGTTCGCCCCATTGTCGAAACGGCACCGTTAGAGGATATTAATGAAGTATTTGAGAAAATGGAAAAAGGGCAAATTAACGGACGGATCGTATTAAAAATTGGGGAAGCCAACTAATTTGTCATCTTCTGAATGGCAGGGAGCGAGTACATACCACGGATCGCTCCCTGCGTGATAAAAGGGAAGGACCACGGCGGAAGACGCCCTTAGACGTGTTATCGATCTGTTCAAAAGCGTGCCTGAAAGAACTTGTGAAATCTTATTCAACGCTGGACCTTTATATGAATCTATTGAACAGAATGAACTCCTTTTTCTTTTAATAAATAGCGAAGTTTTCGAACCGAGATATTCAGTTGTTCTGCCGCTTTTTTTCGATTTCCGACAGTTTGTTTTAATGTTTTCATGACGAAAGATCGACCAATTTGCCTTTCTAATTCTTTTACTAACGATAGCACCTGTTCCAAATCCACTTCACGGTTGTTTTTCCATAGTTCCAGAATATAGCTTGTCCATTCGTTTAAATATGCTTCAAGGTCGGCCTCGTCATCATGATCCTTTTTTTCATTCAATAATTCGATCTGCGGCGAATCGTTTGTCATTTTTATTTTTTCCGGCAAATAATTCGGAGTAATGATCGTGGTTTCGCCTTCTGCCAATGTGACCGCTCTTTTGATCACATTCAGAAGTTCACGAATATTTCCCGGCCAATGATATTGTTTCATTTGTTCGATGGTATCTTCAGAAAAAGTAAGATGGGTTTGTAATTTTTGTAAGAAGAACTCTATGAGAAGGGGAAGATCTTCTATCCTTTTTCTCAACGGAGGCAAGGATAATTTGACTACGTCTAAACGATACAATAAGTCTTCGCGAAATGTTTTTTCGGCTACCGCTTGAGCCAGATTGACATGGGAAGCAGCGAGGATTCGCGTATTGGTTCGGCGTATCGTTTCCCCGCCTACTCGAAAATACTCTCCTGTTTCTAACACCCGCAAAAGTTTTATTTGAGTCGAAAGAGAAGCCTCTCCAATTTCGTCCAAAAATAAAGTGCCTTTGTTCGCAATTTCAAAAATTCCTTTTTTCTCTTTTACGGCTCCTGTGAAGGCTCCTTTTTCATGTCCAAACAATTCGCTTTCCAGAAGGGTTTCTGAAATCGCTCCGCAGTTGATTCCGATAAATGGTTGGTCAGAACGCATGCTGGCGCTGTGGATAAAATGCGCTAACACTTCTTTTCCGGTTCCGGTTTCTCCTTCAATCAGCACGTTGACATTTTTCTTGGCAATTTTGTAGGCTAGCTTCACTAAATCATTCATTTCTTTGTTTTTTCCTATTATAAAGCCTAGCGATTCTGACAGCTCGTACATATCGTGATCAGACGATGTGGACCGGGTGTTCAATAATTCTTCTATTAACGTTTCCAATTGGTCAAGATCGTCAAACGGTTTCTCGATATAATCACTGGCTCCGTTTTTAATCGCTTCGATCGCTGTTTTCACCGTACTGTAGCCGGTCATGATAATCACTTGGCAAGACGGGGTCGTTTTTTTCATCTGTTTTAATAAATTTAAACCGTTGGCATCAGGCAATTTTACATCGATGAAAGCCAAATCAAATGCTTGTTCTTGGAGGAGACGTCGAAAATCTTTCCCGTTGTATCCAATCTTTACGTGAAATCCTTTTTCCTCAAGAAAATGCAAAAAGAATGTACCGACTTCCGTTTCATCGTCAATGACAAGAATATTGGCCATATCTTCCAACCCCCGAATGATCTTTTTAATGTTTGGCAGGCAGCTTTAAAAGGAATTGGCTTCCTTTTCCGAGTTCACTTTTTACCTCAATTGTTCCACCGTGAGCTTCTGCGATCCCTAAACTGACGGAAAGACCAAGTCCTGTTCCTTTTCCGGGCCGTTTTGTCGTAAAAAATGGATTGAAAATTTCTTGTAAATGCTGTTTGCTTATACCTTTTCCGTTATCTGCGACCGAAAGAAGAACCCATTGTTTCCCTTTTTCTTTGACCGTCGATGTGCGGATCTTAATCACTTTTTTCGGCACATCGGTCTCTTCTAAAGCATCCTTTGCATTGATTAACAGATTTAAAATGATTTGTCCGATTTGTTGTGCGTTTCCTTCAACAGTGCCAATGGAGTCATCCAGCGTTTTTTGGATCAGGATATTTTGTTTGCGAATCTGGTAACCGACTAATCCTAATACTTGCTCGACTGCTTCATTGATGGAACAATCTTCAAACCTATATTCATCTTGTCTTGAGAACGTCAATAAATTTTGAATAATGGTTTTGCATCGTTTACCGCATGTAAAAATATCGGTCAACAATTGATAGGAGCGATTTTCCTTTGATACCGATCTTAATAATAGTTGGGCGTTTCCTAAGATGGCGGTTAATGGGTTGTTAAGCTCGTGGGCAATTCCTGCCGCCATTTCGCCAATGGCCGCAAGCTTCCCTGATTGGACTAATTGAGCCTCAATCCGGGATTTTTCTGTGATGTCATTGATATAAACAATGATGGCATACATGTTTTGGCTTTCATTAAATATCGGGTAGGAATGGAGTTCACATACACGCTGTTGAATATGAATTTGCCTGTGAACGGGTTTTTTCGTTTGAAGACTTTCCAATATCGGGCTGTCATGAATATCCATGGATAATAGCGAATGGATGTTTTCGTTCGTTTTTTTCTGCGAAGGTAATGAAAAGAATTCTTGTGCCGAGTCATTATAATTCAGAATATTTCCGTGTAAGTCAACGACCAGAATCATTTCGGAAACGGCCCGGAACGTTTCTTCCCATTCTTTTTTACTCGTGAGCACTTCTTGATAAAGCTGGGCATTTTCTATACAAACAGCTAATTGATCGCCCAGTTGTTGAAAAAAGGAGAGATCATCTTTTTCATATTGGAGGGTGCTTTTGCTGCCGATGCTTAAAAGACCAATGATTTTTTCTTTGCTCGTTAAGGGGATTAATAAAACACTTTGAATTCCTAATGATTCGTACACTTTGTTTTCAATAAAAGAATCCTTTTTATTCCGGACTTGGTAAAAAGTCATTTGCAGGGATTGAATGACGTTCCAATAGAGCGAGTTTTCCTTCGGCAGAGAAAAACCGATCGGGAAATATAAGGACTGCGCCGGGTAAGCATTGCTTATCATTAATTCTTGATGTTTATATAAAGATAAGCTGATTCTTTCGCACGGGAAAATTTGATTTAATTTATCAAAAAGGTTTTTCATTAATTCATCCATGGACATATCGATATTAAAACTTTTGGTCACATCGTTTATGATTTCTAGCTGCGTATTTTTCTTTTTTAATTCTGTGACCATTTTTTTTAATTCGGTATAATAACTTTTTTTGGAAGACTGGACCCCCGTTAAGAGACTCATCATTTTCTTCTGATCGTGTATCTTCATGAGTCACCAAGCCTTTCTGAATAATTCTTCAATATCCTCAATGGTTATGTCTCTCGGGTTTGTGATCATGCAGGCGTCATTTAAGGCAATTTGACTCATTTCTTGTATCGTTTCTTTTTCTATCCCCATTTCCGACAATTTTTGAGGAGCTCCGATATCAATGGCTAATTCTTTAACATAGTCAATGGCTTTTTTTCCAGCTTCCATATAGGTGAGGCCACGGATGTCGATCCCTAGAAAAGAAGCAATATCGGCAAATTTCTTCGGATTGGCGATCAAATTGTATTCCATCACATGGGGCAACAGAACGGAATTGACATCGCCGTGATGCACCGGAAACCGCCCGCCGATGGCATGGGACATCGCATGTACAGCTCCCAAAATAGCGTTGGAAAAAGAGAGGCCCGCTTGTAAACTGGCCATCGCCATATTGGTTTTCGCTTCCATATTGAGTTTGGATGCAACCGAAGGGCGCAAATATTGGGCCACTAACGTAATGGCATTTTTCGCTTGAACATCTGTTAAAGGTGTCGATGCTAAACTGACATACGCTTCAATTCCGTGGGATAAGACGTCTAAACCGGTGGAAGCTGTCAAATGGGCGTTTTTTGTTGTTAATGTTTCAGGATCGACAATCGCAATATCCGGAACGAGAGATTTTGATACGATGGTCATCTTTTTCTGTCCTTTTGTATCTAATATGATCGAAAACTGCGATACTTCTGAACCGGAACCGGCCGTTGTAGGAACCATCACTTGTGGGGGGAGGGGTTTTTGGATTTTATCGACTCCTTCATAATCATGAATATGACCGCCGTTGGCGACAAGGATCGCAATCGCTTTTGCTACATCGATGGAACTTCCGCCGCCTATTCCGATAACGGCGTCGCATTCATTATCGACATACAGGGCAGCGCCATTTTCAACTTCCTTATCTTTTGGATTCACCGTGACATCATAAAATGTGGAGTATTTCAGCCCGGCTTGTTTGCAGCTCTTTATCACAACTTCCAGCCAACCGGCTTCCATGACACCCGGATCACTGACAATGAATACGTTTGTGGCGCCAAGCCTAAGACAGCTTTCGCCGACTTGATGAATGGAATGATTTCCAAAAATCACTTCCGGCATAACAAATTTATGTATCATCATTCTAAATCCCCCAATGTACGGCTTATACTTTTCCTTTGATTGGGCTAAAATTCATTTCTTTTGAGTCCAACTTGTCTTGTTGGATACGGACGGAGAATAAGAAGATGGTTCAAAATGAAACGAAGAAGGGATTTTCACAAAATGAGAAGAATAGATTTCTTGATGTAAAAAAGGATATTAAAAGATTCGAATGCTTGTACATTTGAAAAAGAGATTATTCGTTAGTGAATCTTATGCACTCGTCATGTTTAATAAAGAGAAGCAGCGGCATGGTCAACTGCTTCTCTTTATTTCAAGACAACGAAAGAAAACAAATTATTGGATGATTGAAAGATTCAGAACTTTTCCATCCACGTTGAAAAGAATTGTACGTGGCAGGGGATGAATCGATCAATCGTCCGGTAAAGGTTGTTCATCCGGAAGAACCGTTTTGGCAATGGTTTGATCGAGTTCTTCAAAATCATAATAATGAATTGTTTCATACAATTCTTTTCGCGTTTGCATATTGTCCAGTTCGCTTTTTTGCGTGCCGGTTTCGAGAATGGTTTGGAAAACCCGCTCATAGGCCTTTGCTGCCACGCGAAGCGAAGTAACAGGATAAATGACCATCGCATAGCCGAAAGACGCAAATTCTTCAGCCGTATAATAAGGTGTACGCCCAAACTCTGTCATATTGGCAAGAAGCGGGACCGAGACGGCTTGCTTCATCTTCAAAAACTCTTCTTTCTTCGTAAGAGCTTCCGGAAAAATGGCATCTGCTCCTGCTTCTACATATCGCTGCGCCCGTTCGATCGCTCGATCGAGTCCTTCCACGGCATAAGCGTCCGTTCGCGCGACGATCACAAGAGACGGTGCCACTTGTTTAATGGCCTGAATTTTTTGCATCATTTCCTCATCGGATACAAGTTTTTTTCCATTTAAATGTCCGCATTTTTTAGGAAGCTCCTGATCTTCTATTTGAACGGCCGCCACGCGAGCTTCGACCATTTCACGAGCCGTTCGGGCTACATTGAGGACACCACCAAATCCGGTATCAATGTCTACGAGAACAGGCAGATTGGCTGCTCGAACGAGTTCACGGGCACGACGAGCCACTTCTTCAGATGTCACGATGCCCAGATCAGGCAGCCCTTGGCTTGCCGTAAAGGCTCCGCCGGATAAATAAAGGGCTTGAAATCCGACCTTTCTGGCTATAAGGGCTGCCATTCCATCGTGCGCCCCGGGAATTTGCAAAATGTCAGGAGCATTCATTAAAGTTCGAAACTGTTCTGCCAACTCTTCTTGTGTTGATTCGTGTTCAACGACCCAAACCATAAAACCACCTTCTTTCAATGATTAAGACCATTCGTTTGTTTATTCGGATTCATGTCCGTTGCTTGTATTTGGTATGAAATGGTGAATCACCCTCCACGTTTTTTCATTTGAAGCGGGGGTTTTATACCGCCATGAAGGCCATATTCAAATCGCCATTCTTTTGTTTCGGAGACGGAGGTTCTTGAGTTTCGAAAAGCCTGATTCATCTCCTGCTTTCATTTTGGGGATGAAAGCAGGAGACTCCTTTTGAAACGTGTTAAAGGACGAATAGATCGACGAATTCATGAACATTCATTGTTTCAAGGCGTTCTTGATCCGTAGAAACTTCCAGAATACGATTGATTTGTTTATCCGTGAACCGAGTTTCCAGGTTGTTTTCGTATTTTTTCAATAGTTTCGGTATGGCTTCTTCTCTGCGGAGGCGGTGGCCGATTGGGTATTCCCGAACGACTTGGCGCGTTTCCGTTCCGTCTTTAAAGCGAATTTGAACAGCGTTCGCGATGGAACGTTTTTCCGGATCGAGATAGTCTTTGCTGTATTGTTTGTTTTCCACGACGGTCATTTTTTCACGAAGTGCATCGATTCTTGGGTCTGATGCGATTTCGTCTTCATAATGATCAGCCGTTAAGTCGCCGTAAATGAGGCCGACAGCAGTGATATACTGGATGCAGTGATCGCGATCGGCCGGATTGTGAAGTGGTCCGGTTTTATCGATAATACGGATGGCGGATTCATGTGTCGTAATCGTCACTTCTTCAATCTCGTCTAATCGATCTTTTACTTCGGGATGAAGTTCAATTGCGCATTCAACAGCAGTTTGAGCATGGAATTCTGCAGGATAAGAAATTTTAAACAGTACGTTTTCCATGACATACGATTCAAATGGGCGAGCAAGCTTCAGTTTTTGTCCACGGAACAAAACATCCTCAAATCCCCAGTTTGGAGCGGACAGAGCTGTTGGATAACCCATTTCTCCTTTTAAGGACATCAGCGCCAGGCGTACGGCCCGGCTTGTTGCATCACCGGCAGCCCATGACTTGCGTGAACCCGTATTAGGAGCATGACGATATGTACGTAAGCTCGAATTATCGATCCAGGCATTGGAAAGAGCGTTAATGATTTCTTCCCTTTTTCCTCCAAGAAGTTTTGTTACAACAGCGGTTGAAGCGACTTTCACAAATAAAACATGGTCGAGACCAACGCGGTTCAGACTGTTTTCAAGAGCGAGCACTCCTTGAATTTCATGGGCTTTGATCATGGCTTCCAGCACGGCTCGCATTTTCAAGGGTTCTTTTCCTTGAGCAACGTTCGAGCGGCTGATGTAATCAGCAACTGCTAAAATACCGCCTAGGTTGTCGGAAGGATGTCCCCATTCTGCTGCAAGCCATGTGTCATTATAATCAAGCCAGCGAATCATACAGCCAATGTTAAACGCACCTTGTACCGGATCCAACACGTATGATGTTCCCGGGACACGAGATCCGTTTGGAACAATCGTGCCTGGAACGATCGGCCCCAAAAGTTTGGTGCATTCCGGGTAGCGAAGAGCGAGAATTCCGCAGCCGAGCGTGTCTATGAGCACATAGCGAGCGGTTTCGAAAGCCTCATTGCTTTTAATTTCTTTATCCAATACGTAATCCGCAATTTCATTGAGCAAAGGATCCACTTGTTGTTTTTCATTATTTTTTACTAAAACTTCACCCATCAGCCTCTTCCTTTCTAAAGTAAAATGATATAATTAAAGGAGAGGAATTTCTGCCCAAATTCCTCTACTGGTGAGCGTATAAATCTGTTTAGGATCAGTTCGTTTGCAGATGGCGCTCGCCGACATACTTGACGCGTGGCCGGAACAGACGGTTGTTGTTATGCTGTTCGATTACATGAGCACATAGCCCCGCTGTTCGGGCGGCAAAGAAAATAGGTGTGTAAAGTTCAATCGGAATATTCAGCATGTAATAGACGGGAGCGGCATAATAGTCCAGATTAGGATACAGACCTTTTTCTTCCCGCATAATTTTTTCGCCCGCTTCACACATTTCCAACAGACGCGTATCTCCGCGTGCCTCGCTTAATGATTGAAGCGCTTTTTTCATCAACAATGCCCGTGGATCCATTTTTTTCATGTAGACCCGGTGGCCAAATCCCATAATCCGCTCTTTATTCGCTAATTTACGATGGAGAAGATTCTCATAGTTTTCTTTCGTTCCGGCTTCTTCCAGCATATACATAACGGCTTCGTTGGCTCCGCCGTGAAGGTGCCCTTTTAAAGAGGAAACGGCTCCTGTCAGTGCGCCATATAAATCAGAATATGTGGAAGATATGACTCTGGCTGTAAAAGTGGAATTCGGCATTTCATGTTCGATATAGGCTACGAGCGAGCGATCAAAAATTTTCGCTTCCAGTTCCGTCGGTTTTTTTCCTGTGAGAATATAAAGGAAATTCGCCGTGTAGGAAAGCTCCGGATCGCTTGGAACTACTTGTTGATTGTTCATTAATCGATAACTGCTTGCGACAATGGTCGGTATTTGGCCAAGCAGCTTGATCGTTTTTTGTTTATTGGCGGATTCGCTTCGATCGTCGATAAGAGAATCAAAGCCGGATAAAACCGAGATGCCGGTTCTAAGAGCATCCATTGGGTGCGTCGTTTTAGGGAGGAGCGACAATATTTCAATCAGCTCTTTTGGAAGATCGCTGTTTGATTTAATTTCCGATTCAAAACGAGCTCTTTCTTGATCAGAAGGAAGCTTTTCTTCAATTAATAAGTAAGCAACATCAAGATACGTCTTGTTTTCTGCCAACTCGATCAAATCATACCCGCGCACAACAATCTCTTCATTTTCCACATCAAGAAATGAAATTCCGGTTTCAGCAGCAATAATGCCTTCTAATCCAGGACGAAATTCCAAATTATTTCCCTCCTTCAGAATATTTTGTATTCTAGGGTCCTCTCATCTCTGGGTAGTGTGATGGATTTGCCCATCTGCAATTTTTTTATTAGTTTATGCCTTGCATCATCGGATGTGACAGTGTGAATCTTTGCTGACATATACAAACAAGCTCACATGAATATGAACTGATATTGCGAAGAAAGAGTTTGTTTTCGCAGTGTCAAGATTTAATCCTAGCTTATTAAACGCTTTCAAAAAGTCTGTTTTAAAAATTTCTCTTAAAGCAAAGATTTTCTAATCTAATAGAATGCCAGTCTAATAGAAAAAAGATTCCTTTCAAAAAGTTGAAATCTCTATGGGACTTCTTGAAAATTCCTATTGATCTCTGCTATTAGCACCTCCTATTTTTATAGTTTCGGCCGTTTCCAATCAGGTAGATTTGCTGATGATGCCACGATGCCGGTTTTCATAGAAGCGGATCGTCGGATTTTTTGCCGCTTCAACGATTGATGATCATCATACCTGATATATAACACAGCACTTTTTTTTTATTTATACTATATCACATTTTTAAAAATAAAACAAAAAATTATAAATTTTCTTTTATTTTATAATGGAAATATCAGTTGATACAACCTATTTAACTCCGTTTTTAGAATAAAAATACGTGCTTCTTCTTGTCATTCTTCCTCTAAAGAGAAAAAAGGGGAAAGGGAGGAAAGGAGGATCGCTTCATTATAAGAAAAAAATATGAAAACTATTCTACAAAAAGAGACCGCAAATCGTTCTAAGAACAAATTTACGGTCTCTAAACAGTTCGAGAGAGGAAACTCTATTCTAAATTGGCGTGTCTTCCAAACATCGTATTGGAATCTAGTCCTTTTTTCTCCATGACTCTCAAGATGACGGCGTCATAAAACAATAACAATGTTTGTTCGAAAAGCGACCCCATTGGTTGTATGGTTTTGTAATCGTTATCCGATTGATCTTTTGGTGATCCGGGTAACTTTACAGTAATATCCGCCAGTTGACCAATGGTCGATTCGGGGAAAATGGTGGCTGCTGCGATGCTTCCGCCGATTTTTTTGGCTTTTTCTGCCATGGAAACTAGGCTTTTCGTTTCTCCCGAACCCGATCCAATAATTAAAAGGTCTTCTTTTTCATAGTTGGGAGTGACGGTTTCGCCTATGACATAGGCATCTAATCCCATGTGCATCATTCGCATGGCAAAAGATTTCGCCATAAATCCTGATCGGCCGGCACCGGCTACGAAAATTTTCTTGGATTCGAGAATTTTATCTACCAATTTTTCTGCTTCTTCATCCGAAATGAGATCAACCGTACGACTTAACTCTTTTAAGATTTCACCTAAATATTGAGTCGTCTTCATAGGCCTCAACCTTGTTGTAACATTTCTTTCATTTTAGCTGCTACAGCTTTTTTATCTTTTTGTCCAGCGATACCGCCGCCGACAATGACAAGATCTGGTTGTGCTTTAATAGCTTCTGGCAGTGTTTCTAATTTGATACCGCCGGCAATAGCTGTTTTTGCATTTTTAACGACAGCTTTAATTTTCTTAAGATCTTCAAAAGAGTTTTTACCTACTGCTTGAAGATCGTAGCCGGTATGAACGCAAATGTAATCTACGCCCATAGCATCGATTTCTTTTGCACGTTCTTCTAAATTTTTCACGGCGATCATGTCAACAAGGACTTGTTTGCCTTGTTTTTTCGCTTCTTCTACAGCGCCTTTGATGGTTAAATCTTCAGCAGCTGCAAGAACGGTCACGATATCGGCGCCGGCTTCGGATGCTTTCATCACTTCATACGCAGCGGCATCCATTGTTTTTAAATCAGCTAATACTCTTAGATTTGGGAATGCTTCTTTCATTTGTTTAACGGCTTCAAACCCCCAAATTTTTACAACCGGAGTACCGATTTCGACAATATCAATATATTCCTCAACTTCTTTTACTATTTCTATTGCTTCTGGAATGTCAACTAAATCTAATGCTAATTGTAATTCCATTCTTTTTTCACTCCTTTGATTTATTGATAATTTACACGTTAGTAATATACCCAATGGGTCACTTTTTCTTGGCCGGATTTTTTGATCCCCGGCTACAGTCGTTAGTATACAGCGTATTGTATTTAATTAAAAGTACGCACTTTATTTTTACATAGTGTCAAAAAGTATACCGTGTGCTATAATACATGTTGGAGGTGATAAGAATGACGCGTATGCGCGAAAAAACGTTCAATTGTGAAAAAGAATTAACGCTCGCAGTCATCGGCGGAAAGTGGAAAATGCTGATTTTATGGCATTTAGGCAGAGAGGGAACTAAGCGATTTAGCGAACTAAAAGCTCTTATGCCTGGCATTACACAAAGAATGCTGGTGAACCAATTGCGTGAGCTGGAAGAAGACCTTATCGTTCATCGCGAAGTTTATCCTGTTGTTCCGCCGAAAGTAGAATACTCTTTGACAGAGTATGGAAAGAGCTTGATGCCGATTCTTGAGTCCATGTATCAATGGGGAAAAAATTATATGGAAACGGTTCTTGGCCAACATCCAGAAACAACAGAAACAAAAGAAGTCGTTAATAAATAAAGTTCATTCTAAAACAGAATGAAAAAAATATAGATATGAAAAAGCCACGGGCAACAACTTTTCTTGTAAAGGTTGTTGTTCGTGGCCTTTTTTGTTTAGAAATGTTCCTTTCGAAAATCGGGCTTCATACTTTAAAAGCCGCTAGCTTTGGAATCCATTTGGGTCTTATAAATTACCTTTTATAAAGATGAGTAGGTATTTTTATTTTCACTATATATTGTTTTTGTAACTATATGATTAAAAAGTGCGTACTTACAAATTTGATCGATACGTATTATACTTACCATTGCTGAAACAATGAAGCATGCATGAAAGCATGTTCTTTCTATCTCTAAGGCGTTGGAAGGCAGAATTTATTTTGAATAGGCATCGTTTGAATATGAAAGAGAAAACTAACTCGTACACATTCTCACGAAAGTTTAGATGTCGGATGTGAGAGAAATGACCGAAATGGCGAAAAGATCCAATTCATCAGAGATTTGGTCTTGCTATCTGGTCAAGTATGGAAAAAATGAAATCGCCTGTTTTCAAAACAAGGGGATCCAACGTTTTAGAGTCTGTTTGATCAGGAGGGATGATAAATGAATTCTATGAGCTTGGTCTTGTTTGGAGCGTCAGGGGATTTAGCGAAAAGAAAAATATTCCCTGCTTTATATAATTTATTTCTCGATCAAAAAATGCCAGATTCCTTTTCCGTCATTGGTGTTGGTCGAAGAGATTGGACGGATGAATATTTTCAAGCGCTGGTGGAGGATTCAATCAAAACATTTTCCAGACGTCCCGTTATGGATGATTCCCGAAAGAAAGAGTTTTTGAATGCCTTCCGCTACTGCAGTTTGGATGTAACCGATGCAGAAGGGTTTAATGTTTTGCTCGAACTGGTTCAACGGCGTGAGAAAGAATTAAATATTCCTGAAAATCGATTGTTTTATCTTTCTGTTGCGCCAACCTTTTTTGACGTGATTGCGAAAAATATCCACCAAAGTGGATTAGGTTCCACCAAAGGGTGGAAACGCCTCATTATTGAAAAACCGTTTGGACATGATTTGAAATCGGCTCAAGAGTTAAATGAAAAATTAAGCCGATTTTTTGAAGAAGAAGAAATTTATCGGATTGACCATTATCTTGGCAAGTCGATGGTTCAAAACCTGGAAGCGTTGAAATTTGCCAATCCGGCGCTGCAAGCGCTATGGAACCATCAACATATTGCCAATGTCCAAATTACGGCCAGTGAAACGGTGGGAGTGGAAGAAAGAGCCGGCTACTATGATCAAGCGGGCGCTATTCGAGACATGGTTCAAAATCACATGATGCAGTTGGTGATGATGACGGCCATGCAGCTGCCCAACCGCTTTAACGCCGAAGACATCCGCAAGGAGAAAAGAAAAGTCTTGGAAAATCTTCGTCCACTGCGGAAAGAAGACGTCCGCCAACACGTCGTTCGCGGACAATATGGACCGGGGGAAATTCAAGGAGAACCCGTTGTAGGGTATACAGAAGAGCCGGGCATTCCGCCTTCTTCCACGAACGATACGTTTGTGGCGGCACGCTTATGGATTGACAACGATGCTTGGCGAGGAGTCCCTTTTTATATCCGTACGGGAAAAAGAATGAAGGAAAAATCGACTCGCATTGTCCTTGAATTTAAACATTCGCATACGGTTGAATCTCAACAAGCGGAGCCAAACTTATTAGTGATTCATGTCAATCCGGTGGAAGGCGTCTCGTTCCAACTCAATCGGAAAAATCCGGTCCACCGCGATCAAATCGAACCGGTCCAAGTCGATTTTTCGGCGAATCAGAAGGATGTACCCGAAGCGTATGAACTGTTGCTGTTCGATGCTTTGCTTGGGGACTCGACGTTCTTCGCTCATTGGAAAGAAGTAGAGTTGTCTTGGAAATGGGTTCAACCGATTTTAGAAGCCTTTGAAGAAAATCTGGTTCCTCTCCATTCCTATCCTTCCGGTTCCATGGGGCCGGAGGCCTCTCAACAATTATTGGCAGAGGACGGATTTCGTTGGTGGTAAAACCAATAGGCGGGGGGTTCCCCGCATGATGGAAAAAGAATCAGAAACTACGATTGGAAAACAAGTGAAGGAGGGTATTTAGATGAAAATTGGATTAATCGGTTTAGGAAAAATGGGGCTGAATTTAGGCCAAAACTTAATCGACCATCGCCACGAAGTGGTGGCGTATGACGTCAATCCCAAGGCGGTGGAAGAAATCCAAAAATATGGCGCTCAAGGAACTTCCAGCTTACAAGAATTGGTGGACTCGTTGGAAAAGCCAAGAATTGTCTGGATCATGGTGCCGCATGGTGTGGTGGATTCCGTCCTCAGCGACCTGAAGCCGCTTTTGGAAAAAGACGATATTGTGATTGAAGCGGGGAATTCCCACTATAAAGAATCGATTCGTCGCTACAACGAGTTCAAAGAAGCAGGCATCCGCTTCATGGATGCCGGTACTTCCGGAGGCATGGAAGGAGCTCGCCATGGGGCTTGTTATATGGTGGGAGGAGATCCAGAAGCTTGGAACATCGTGGAACCGATTTTCCGGGATACCGCTGTCGAAAACGGCTATTTATATGCCGGTAAACCGGGTAGCGGCCACTTCTTGAAAATGGTCCACAACGGCATTGAATACGGGATGATGGCCGCCATTGGAGAAGGATTTGAAGTGTTGGAGAAAAGCGACTTTGATTTTGACTATGAAAAAGTCGCCAGAGTATGGAACAATGGGTCCGTCATTCGTTCCTGGCTGATGGAATTAACCGAACGCGCCTTCTCGAAAGATGCGAAATTAGACGGCATCAAAGGCGTGATGCACTCTTCCGGTGAAGGAAAATGGACGGTGGAAACGGCTCTGGATTTACAAACGGCCACACCGGTTATCGCCCTGTCCTTATTGATGAGATATCGTTCGCTCGAAAACGATACCTTTACAGGAAAAGTCGTCGCTGCTTTGCGCAATGAATTTGGCGGACATGCGGTGGAAAAAGCAAGCGGCAAATAAAGAACCATGATAAAGGAAAGATTTTAACATCTGACCTGATCAATGGAGAACAATTTCAAGAAAAGGGGAGTAGGCTATGTCCATTTCTTTTGATTACTCAAATGCATTATCCTTTATGAAACAAAGCGAAATCGAAAATCTCAGCGAATTTGTCAAAGTCGCTCATACGATGATTCATGAAAAGAAGGGACCCGGCTCTGATTTTCTGGGCTGGGTGGACTTGCCGTTCCGGTATGATCGGGACGAATTTGCGCGCATCAAACAAGCGGCGGAGAGAATTCGAAGCCACTCGGATGCTTTGGTGGTCATCGGCATCGGAGGCTCTTACTTGGGGGCAAGGGCAGCGATTGAAGCGTTGTCCCATAGCTTCCATAACCAAATGAACGATCAGACTCAAATTTATTTTGCCGGCTACAATATCAGTTCGACTTATATGGCTCATTTACTGGAGCTGTTAGAAGGAAAAGACATCTCCGTCAACGTGATTTCGAAATCCGGAACTACGACCGAACCGGCGATTGCTTTCCGGATTTTCCGGGACTACATGGAGAAAAAATACGGAAAAGAAGAAGCGAAAAAACGGATTTTTGTCACCACCGACAAGGAAAAAGGCGCCTTGAAAAAATTGGCCGATCAAGAAGGATATGAAACCTTTGTCATTCCGGACGATGTCGGGGGAAGATATTCGGTTTTAACCGCTGTCGGTCTCTTGCCGATCGCCGTAGCCGGACTGAACATCGATCAAATGATGGAAGGAGCCGCTGCGGCTGCACGCAAATACAATCATCCGGATCTTTTAACCAATGAAAGCTATCAATATGCTGCGGTGCGAAACATTCTGTACCGGAAAGGAAAGGCCATCGAATTGCTGGTGAATTATGAACCTTCCCTTCATTATGTATCCGAATGGTGGAAACAGCTGTTTGGAGAAAGCGAAGGAAAAGATCAAAAAGCGCTTTTCCCGGCATCGGTTGATTTTTCCACGGACTTGCATTCCATGGGTCAATACGTTCAAGAAGGCCGTCGCCTTCTGATCGAAACGGTCTTGCAAGTGAAGAAACCGCGAATCGAAGTCACCATCCAAGAAGATCCGGAAAATATCGATGGATTAAACTTCTTGGCCGGTAAAACGATGGATGAAGTGAATAAAAAAGCGTTCCAAGGGACTTTATTGGCTCATGTCGACGGGGAAGTGCCGAACCTGGTAGTGGAACTGGACGAAATGAATGAATTCACTTTCGGAGAAATGGTGTACTTCTTTGAGAAAGCTTGTGCCATCAGCGGACACTTGCTGGGTGTGAACCCATTCGATCAACCGGGAGTGGAAGCCTATAAAAAGAATATGTTTGCGCTGCTTGGAAAACCGGGATTTGAAGCAGAAAGAGAAGCGCTGATGAAACGGTTGTCTAAATAATTTATTGAGTGAAATAGACAATCTTGTTGATAAAAGTGCAGGAAACAAGAGAGGGAGCGAAGTCAAATCGCTCCCTCTCTTTTACTTTTTTCGATAATCTATTTTGAGATTGGAAAATTTTAGCTGGTGGCCATCACTGAACGGCAGAAAATAGTTCTATCCAATTATTGTTGTAATTTTGGCAATAAAGAGAATATTGTTATATGATAAAAGCACAGCGACTGGAGTGAATTGAATGATATGGAGACTAAAAACACATTTTTGTATTTGCTGAAAGAAAACAAAGAATTTAAAAAATTGTTTTATGGACAAACTTTTAGTGTATTGGGAGATTGGTTTCAAACGATCGCCTTATTAGGATTCGTGTATTCTGAAACAAAATCTACTTTTCTGTTAGCTCTTACGTTCATCAGTAAAGGATTGCCTCAGCTGATTTTGAGCCCCTTTATCGGATATTTCGTTGACCGTTACAGCAAAAAGAAGATTATGTTTTATACAGACATCATTCGGGGAGTCATTGTTCTAGGTTTTTTACTCGCCTATAAATTTATTTGGATTATTTTCATACTGAATATTTTATTATCGATTTTACAAACTTTATTTGAGCCTGCCAGACAAGGAGCAGTGAAATATACAGTAAAAAAAGAACAAATAGTGATTGCCAATTCGTTGTCCAGTACGATGAATGGATTCATGTCTGTCGTTGGCGCTTCTTTAGGGGGAATGGTTGCAGAATTGTTGAGTATACAATCGGCATTTATGATAAACAGTGTCTCTTTTTTTCTTTCTGCATGGTTTATTTATTCGAGTAAAATACCGCACAATCTTGAAAAGAAGACAACCAATCGTTTTTATAAGGATATAAAAGAAGGATACCAATTTATCATTCATCATAAAATCATTCTTACTTTAATATTGGTAGGCATGTCATGGGGAGTGATAGGCGGAGCTTATCAATTATTTTTAACCTATTATGCTGAAGAAGTTTTTCATGCAGGAAGTACAGGAATCGGCCTATTATATACGATACAAGGAATAGGAATGATAGTCGGAGGATTCATCGTTAAAAATTTCATTGGCAGCGATGATCATAAGATGAAGAAGGCATTCGGATTAGCCTATCTTTTTCAAGGAGTCTTTTTCTTATTTTTTGTATTGTCTTCTACTGTTTATGTTGGATGTATGATGTTGTTGTTTATGAGAATGGCAGGAGGAGTCATTATTCCTCTTGATACTACTTTCATTCAAAACTACACGGATGATGACAAGATCGGCAAGGTTTTTTCTTTACATTATTCCATCTATAGTTCATTGATTAATCTGTCTATGTTTGTTTCAGGAATATTATTAGAAAGGATCTCTCCTAAAGTTTTTGGAGTATTTTTAGGAATGCTTTGTATCTTCATTAGCTTGATATGGTTATACATGTATTACTTTCATAAATTGAACGAAGATCAGAATTTGAATCAGTCTGCGAGTTCCCGTTGATATCGTTTGGCCATTTTCGTTTAATCTCATCTTTACAAGTAAAAAATCAATTCCTACTTGACACATAGGATTAATTAAATTAATATAATCTCAAATAATATGCCGACTAGACAACTAGAGGCTTTCAATTCAAACAATACTTTGAATTGAAAGCCTCTTTTTTTAATGTTTGATGAAAAAATTTTATTTTTAGAAAGGACGTGAGATATAAAATATATTCAGATTTTTAAGAAAAATAGATTCATAAAATGGAAGAGTTGTTAAAGGCATATAAGGAGAAAGGCTATTTTTCACAGCAAATGTCGAAAGGCAGATAAAAGAATGTATGCAGTTGTTTTTTCGGAAACTGAAATCCTTACTGGATTCAAAAGCAAAAATATCATCATGATATTTTCATCCTTGGTTGACGGGGGAAGGTTCCGTGAAATTTCATAACTTCGATCGATTCCGGCAATTCTCTTCAACCCCCAATGGATGATAAGCGAAAAAACATTGGCTATGAATCGAGGAATATCCGATCACTAGTGATTACCCTGATAGAAATGTTAGGCTACAGATCAAAAGAACGCAAACAGTTAGGAGGAAATCTAATGACAAAAAAAAGAATGTATTTAAATGCTTTTGATATGAATTGTGCAGGACATCAATCTCCGGGTTTATGGACGCATCCGAAAGATAAATCTTCCACCTATAAAGATGCGGAATATTGGACACATTTAGCAAAGGTATTAGAAAGAGGACGATTTGATGCGATCTTTCTGGCAGATGTTTTAGGGACTTATGATGTTTACCAAGGATCGCGTGATCCGGCGGTACGTCAAGGGGCACAGGTTCCTGTTAATGATCCGGCGTTTGTTGTTCCTATCATGGCTCAAGTGACCAAACATTTAGGCTTTGGACTAACAGTATCCACAACTTACGAACATCCTTACATTTTTGCCAGACGTATGTCCACTTTGGATCATTTGACAAAAGGGCGCATCGGCTGGAATATTGTGACCTCTTATTTAAACAGTGCCGCTGTTAATATCGGATTGGATCAACAAATCAGCCATGACGAACGCTATGAAATCGCGGATGAATATATGGAAGTGGTTTATAAACTGTGGGAAGGCAGCTGGGAGGATGATGCAGTCGTATTGGACAAAGAAAACAAGCTTTATACCGATCCTGAGAAAGTACATGACATTCGACACGAAGGAAAATATTATAAGGTGCCGGGAGCACACTTATGTGAACCTTCACCGCAAAGGACACCGGTCATTTTTCAAGCCGGGGCTTCCAAAAGAGGCCGCCAATTTGCAGCCAAACATGCTGAACTTGTGTTTATCAGCGTTCCAACCGAACAAATTGGTAAAACATATGTGCAAGCATTGCGAGAAGAGGCGAAAAATGCCGGCCGCAATCCGGAGGAAATCAAAATTCTTTCTTTATTTACTCCGATTATTGGGCGTACACAAGAAGAAGCAGAAGCGAAGTTTCGTGAGTATCAAAGCCATGTCAGTTATGAAGGCGGATTGGCGTTACTGGGCGGATGGACCGGTGTAGATTTTTCCGGATATGCCCCGGATGACAAAATTGAATACGTTAAAAACGATGCGATACATTCAGCGATCGAGACATTTACAAAAATTGATCCAACGAAACAATGGACGGTCAGAGAAGTCGCTGAATTTGTAGGAATAGGTGGAATGGGAAAAGTTGCGGTTGGAACTCCTGAAAAAATCGCGGATGAGATGGAACGATGGATGGATGAAACGGGAGTTGACGGCTTTAATATCGCTTATGCGGTGACACCGGGTACATTTGAAGAATTTGTAGATGATGTAATTCCGATTTTACAAAATCGAGGTCTTGTGCGGAAGGAATATGAGGAAGGCACTTTCCGGAAAAACTTATTTGGATACGACCATTTGCCGGACCATCACCCGGGACGCCAGTATCGAAATCGTTTTTCTTTTCAAAGGAGTACATAAGGATTGTTTCACCAAAACTATTAGAGGGAGCGCAATCACTCCCTCTATAAAGAATATGCTTTATAATGGAAATTAATTCAGCGGCTAAAACCTCGACCCAAAAGATAACGAAAGGGGCTCGATTCAATAGACTATGGACAGACGTTTGATCCTCTTTTTAATCTTCTGTTAAAGCAGGGAAATGAGGAAGGATGTATTCGCCTAGTTCTTCAATGACTTCTTCAACCGGACGTCGTCCATATTTCAAATTGATGATGATATGATTGACTCCCACGTCGTTTAGTGCTTGCAAAAATTCAATCAGGAAGTTGCGTCCGATTCTAAATCCAAGATGGATCGGGATAGGTACATGATTCGGATCCTCTGTCAAATCAATATAAAGAGATTGAGTAAAAGGCTTAAATTCATCTGTTAGAGACCGCCAATTTTTAATCAGTTCCGCTTGGTAATGAAGTGGTCGCGGATAATAAATCCATCCATCGCTGTTTGCTGCAATCCATTCAGGAGATTGAGAACTATGACCGGTTACCATGACCGGAATGGAAGATAAATTCGGCTTTGGTAAAAGGTCTCCGTTCATTAGGTCGACCCGGGAAGTATGAATTCTAGGGAAATTTTTCGCCCATACTTCTCTCATGACCGCTATAGATTCTTGAAATAAAGTACCGCGTTCATTTGCATCTACCGAAAAAGCCGGAAATTCAATAGGGCGGTCGCCTGTTGCCACACCGAGAATGAGTCGTTCACCGGAAAGCTTATCAACAGAAGCTGCCGCTTTTGCCACATGGAGCGGATGGCGCAATGTTAAAATAATGCTTGCGGTTCCCAGGGCAATTTTCTCTGTATGGGCGGCTATAAATCCGAGATAAGTAAATGGATCATACATTTGTCCCACGTCGCCGAAATTAGGATCGCGTAAAGGAACGTCTCTGGCAAATACGGCGGCAAATTTTAGTTCTTCTGCTCTTTTGGCTAGTTTTATTTGCTTTTCTATATTCATTTCGGGGACGTCGCTCATATAGGATTCAATAGGGAAGAACAGCCCGAGAGTGAGTTTGTTCTCTTGATACATCCGTTTATATCCTCTATGATTTTGAAATTTTTCCATCATTAGACCTCAATACCTTTCTTTGTATTAGATAGAATAATAATCATCATTTGATGAAGAATTGATGCTTCATTCGATCACTCATCCATGCCGATTGTCGGCTAAGGCGAGTGATCGTTCTGTCTATTCCAAGCCTCATATTGTTCCAAAGAATATTTTTAAATTATCCATTTAGGTTGCTTTTCATTACGAATCATAAAGCTTGCCATGGATCAGCGAATATTAAGCGACAATAGAGTCAGAAGCATCTTCTTTTCTCACCTTATCGATAATTCCGCTGCCAAGACAAACATCATTGTCATAAAATACGACGACTTGTCCCGGTGTCACCGCTTTTATCGGTTGTTCATATTCCACTAAAGCGGTTTTGTCAGGACGAACATGCACTTTTACTTTTTGGTCTTCTTGACGATATCTGAATTTGGCCGTACAAGAGAATGATCGTGGACTGTCATCTCCGCTGATAAAGTGTACGTCGGAAACGATGGCAGCATTTGAGAAAAGGGCCGGATGGTCTTTGCCTTGAGCGACGATTAACGTATTGCTATTTAAATCTTTATCTACGACAAACCATGGTTCGCCGTTGCCTTTTGCTCCGATACCGAGTCCTCTTCTTTGTCCGATCGTATAGTACATTAATCCTTCATGCCGTCCCAGCACTTCTCCATTGATCGAGCGAATGACTCCGGGTTGTGCAGGAAGAAAATTCTTTAAAAAACTTTTGAAGTTTCTTTCTCCGATAAAACAAATACCGGTGCTATCTTTTTTATTGGCAGTAAAAAGGTTTAATTCCTTAGCGATTTTTCGCACTTCATCTTTCGTTAACTCTCCGAGCGGGAATAGAACTTTTGATAATTGTTCTTTCGTTAATTGACTCAAAAAATAGCTTTGGTCTTTTTTTGAATCTTTTCCTCTCAATAAATTGATTTCGCCGTTTTCTCTATTGACTCTGGCATAATGTCCCGTCGCGATGTAATCTGCATCTAAAGACAGAGCAAAGTCTATAAAGGCTTTAAATTTGATTTCCGCATTACACAAAACATCTGGATTTGGGGTTCTTCCTAATTTCAGTTCTTCCAAAAAATAAGTGAAGACTCGATCCCAGTATTCTTTTTCAAAATTGACACTGTAGTAAGGGATTCCTAGTTGATTCGAAACTTTTTTTACATCTTCATAGTCTTCCGTTGCTGTGCAGACACCATCATCATTTTTGTCATCCCAATTCTTCATAAAAACGCCTATAACTTCATATCCTTCTTTTTTAAGAAGGTAGGCAGCAACGGAAGAATCGACTCCTCCTGACATTCCTACAACGACTCTTTTCTTTCGACTCATGATTACCACCTTAACTGAAATATTTTTTGTTACAGTTTCCGTTAAAAAAAAATTATCTTTTATTAATTTCTTTTATAATATCTTGTATCGTAATCCCCTTTAAATAATTCATCAGATGTTTCTCGGCATCGTCAAAAATATTGATCAGTATGGAAGACAAATTTTTTCCTACAATACAGTTTTCATTTGCTTCGGGACATTTTGGTACCAGTGTGCCTTCGCTCGTAAGCATAAAGATTTTGTCTAATGTAATATTTTCTGCTTTTTCTTTTAAAGAAAATCCTCCTTTTGCTCCTTCTTTTGATAAGATAATTCCTTCTTTTCGAAGCAAACTTAAAATTTTTCTTAATCGCGCAGGATGAACAGTTACGCTATGGGCAATGTCTTCGCTCGTTACAATCTGTTCAGATCTTGTGGCCAAATAAGTAACGCAGTGGACTGCAATAGAAAAATCACTATTCAATCGTATTACCTTCTTCCTAAATGTAATAATAAATATTACAGTTAACTATGTCAATCTATTAATTTTCGTCCTTATCGTTGAAATGGTGAAATTGTAAACTTTTAAAATTAAAGTGATGAATCATGATGGTATTGATCTTGCAGATTGTTAAGAATAGATGATCCATTGAGCACCCACATTCATTTTATTAAATCCATCGTACGAGAGCAAGGACGTATCATGTATTAGCATATGGAGCACCGAGAAAAAGAGATATCATCTTACCATGATGTGGAATGTTTGAAGAATTAAGATATAAAAGAAAATTCCTGAATGCCGTGTATGATCTACAAATATACTGTATAAGAAACCATTTGATTCGAGGATGGGGAATCGATTCGTACGATCCTTAATGAACACTAGCTCTTTAAATGACCAACAGAGAAGAACGGACAGGTGATGTCTAATTATTTCCATCTATCTGCCTACACTCCATTCACCACAGTCATAAGAGCCGTCCATCATTTTTCCATATCATCATTGTGTTTGGAAAATTGGGGAATAGATTCCAATCACAATCCAAAGGTGTGGTCATATGTCTTTTTCACCAAAAGCGATGATTCGCTTTAATAAAAAAACAAAAGAGTTTCATCTTCAAGGAAAAGATTTCAGCTATATTATCAAAATTTTGAAAAACAACCAGCTGGGACATTTATATTTCGGAAAAAAAATACGCGATCGAAAGTCTTTTTCCCATCTATATTCAATTCGACCAAGGCCCTTGGTTGCCTGTGTGTATGAGGGGGATTCGTTTTCCCTTGATACTTTAAAACAAGAGTATCCTTCTTATGGTACGACTGATTTTCGTGAGCCCGCGTTTCAAATTCTTCAGGAAAATGGAAGCCGTATTACGAATTTTGAATATCGACATCATAAAATTTATAAAGGAAAGCCGAAATTAGAGGGGCTGCCGGCAACGTATGTGGAAAAAGGCGAAGAGGCGATTACGCTTGAAATTTCGTTGTACGATAAACTGATCGACACCGAAATTCAATTGCTTTACACGGTTTTTAGCGAGTGGAACGCCTTGGCCCGAAGTGCGAGAGTGGTCAATCATGGCCAGCAAGCTTTAAACTTGACCAGAATAATGAGCGCCAGCATCGATTTCTTCGACTCACAATTTGAAATGGTTCACCTCTCCGGATCATGGGGGAGGGAGAGATATGTGAAAATGAGAAAATTACAACCTGGCATTCAGAGTATTTCGAGCACACGAGGGGCGAGCAGTTCACAGCACAATCCCTTTATCGCTTTGAAAAGACCGGACGCCACAGAACATCAGGGGGAAGTATATGGATTTAGCCTCGTCTACAGCGGAAATTTTTTGGCACAGGTGGAGGTCGATCATTACGATGTCGCCCGTGTCACAATGGGCATCCATCCTTTTGATTTTAACTGGCTTCTAGGACAAAGAGAAAGTTTTCAAACGCCGGAAGTGGTGATGGTCTACTCTGATCAAGGACTGAATGGGATGAGCCAAACGTATCATCAGTTATATCGCACGAGATTAGCAAAAGGTTATTGGCGAGACAAAGAAAGACCGGTGCTTATTAATAACTGGGAAGCCACTTATTTTCATTTTGATGAAGAAAAACTCATTAAGATTGCTAAAACAGCGAAAGAGTTGGGCATTGAACTGTTTGTTTTGGATGACGGCTGGTTCGGAAAGCGAAATGACAGTAAAACCTCGCTTGGAGACTGGTTTGTGAATAAACGAAAGCTGCCTAGTGGAATCGCAGGGCTTGCCCAAAAGATCAATGACTTAGGAATGCGGTTTGGACTTTGGTTCGAGCCTGAAATGATTTCCAAAGCTAGCCGATTATACGAACAACATCCGGATTGGGTGATCAAAGTGCCGGGGCGGAGGATGTCCCAAGGGAGAAATCAGTATGTATTGGATTTCTCAAGAAAAGAAGTGGTCGATCATATTTATGGAATGATGGCCCAAATTCTTCGGGAAGCACCGATTTCTTATGTGAAGTGGGACATGAATCGCTATATGACAGAAATTGGATCGGCTGATTTACCTCCTGAACGCCAAAGAGAAGTTCCCCATCGTTATATTTTAGGTGTGTATGATCTATACGAAAGATTGACGACGGAATTCCCGCATGTCCTTTTTGAGTCTTGTGCCGCTGGCGGGGCCAGGTTTGATCCGGGAATGTTATATTATGCGCCGCAAACATGGACGAGTGACAACACAGATGCGATCGAACGTTTGAAAATTCAATACGGAACTTCTTTTCTCTATCCTTTAAGCGCAATCGGCGCCCATGTTACGTCTGTTCCGAATCATCAAGTCAAAAGGATCACGAGTCTTGAGACAAGAGCACATGTGGCGTTCTTCGGAGTATTTGGCTACGAGCTGGATGTCACGAAGCTATCAGAGAAAGACAAACAAAAAGTCAAAGAACAGATTGCCTTTTATAAGAAAAATAGGAAATGGATCATGAATGGAACGTTCTATCGAATAAGAAGCCCTTTTGAAGACGATGGCAACATCGTAAGCTGGATGGTAGTTTCTGAAGATCAAAAAGAGGCGCTTGTTGGGTATTATCAAGTGTTGGGAACGGCTAATCCGGGATTTTCCCGTATTTTGTTAAAAGGTTTGCGATCAGATTATGAGTATGAAATCGAAGGAATAGACGGTACGTATTTTGGAGACGAACTGATGTACGTCGGCCTTCTGTTGGAAGATGCAAAAGAAAAAGGGGACTTCTACTCAAAAATTTATAAATTAAAGGCAATTCAAAGTGATGAAAAAGTGGGGATGAAAAATAGATGAAACGACGGATGGCCTCCTTAGATGATTGAAAAAGGAAAATACATTTTTTAAATAGAATGTGACGCAGCATAATGGGTTGATTTACGGTTGCTTTATTTGACAAAATGGCGCTTTTTCAACATGATTGTAGATGGAATATTTCGCTGAACGGGCTTGTGATCCCTTACCCGAATTCCTATTGGGATGCCCGACTACACGTGAACGAGTTTTCTGTAAACTAAGGGAATCACGATTCGAAAAGCCTAGTTCGTTTCATATCCGTCCGGGGAGTCCCTCGAATGGCCGGCGTCTCCCTGGATGGTGGATATTTCATTATATTTTATTTGGATAAAGGAGCTTTTTTTATGACGTCACGATCTATTTCCCCTGATTTTGACCCGTGGGAATCTTATATGGATATTGAACAGCACGGATCATATGTACTTTCTAACGTAGAGTTTACTACTACTTATCTTTGCAATATGCGATGCGCCCATTGTGCGGTAGGGTATACGCTGGCTGCGAAGGATCCGGACGCTTTGCCTGTAGAACTATTGATCCGGCGCTTGGAAGAAGTGCCGACTTTGCGCGCTATCAGCATTACAGGCGGAGAGCCGATGTTGTCGAAAAAATCGGTGGAAAACTATACATTGCCTCTATTGAAATATGCGAAAAGCAGAGGGCTTTACACACAAGTCAATTCCAACTTGACGCTGCCGGCAGAACGGTATGAACAGCTGGCGCCGTATATCGATGTTTTACATATTTCCCATAACTGGGGAACGATTGAAGAATTTAGCGAAACCGGTTTTGCGATGATGGATCGTAAACCGCCGATGAGTAAAAGAAAGGCCATGTTTGAGCGGATGATTGAAAATTCCCGTCTTCTTGCTGAACAAGGAGTCAAGATTTCTGCGGAAACGATGCTGAATAAAAAGACGCTTCCTTATTTAGAGAAGATACATCGCCAAGTGGTGGAGGAAATGAAAGCTTTTCGCCACGAGATACATCCGATGTACCCAAGCGATTTTGCTTCCAGCCTTCACTTGCTCTCGTTAACGGAAATTCGAGAGGCCATCCATCACTTGCTCGATATCCGCAGCCAGGATGTTTGGATGTTGTTTGGCACGCTGCCGTTCTATCCATGTAGCCGCAATCCGGAAGATCTCCGCTTGCTCGAACGACTTTATCAGGAAAAAAATGTAACCGTCCGTAATGATCCGGATGGACGCTCTCGGTTAAACGTCAATATTTTTACAGGCGACGTTATTGTGACTGATTTTGGCGACACACCGCCTTTTGGCAATGTACAAACAGATACGCTTTCCGCGGCATTTGAACGCTGGCTTGATTCCAAATGGGCGAAAGAACTTCATTGCCATTGCCCGCAAGCCCGCTGTCTCGGTCCAAATGTACTTGTGAAAAATGCCTATTATCCAACGGTCTCTTTCCGAGATCGAAAAGCTCTTATTGCTCAATAAAAGAACATCCAATCGGGGTCTTTCCACAACTAGAAATAGTGTTGGGAGGACCTCTTTTGATTTCAGAAAAGGGGAGGCCAAAAAGAGCAAAAGGGATGGAAGTTGAGCCATCCCTTTGTTAAATATAAAGTTTTGTCGTTATTGCTCATTTTGATCGTTGTCATAAATGCGACGAACATTGTTGTCTTTTGTGTTTTTCAAGTTATTATTACTGAAGTTGTTATCAGTCAGGTTGTTATTATTGAAATTGTTATTCGTTGGGTTGTTATTCGTTAAGTTATTGGGATTGAAATTGTTGTTCGTTAAGTTGTTGTTACTTATACTGTTGTGATCGTTGGAATGGATATTGCTGCTGTCAGCGTGATTGTCATGGCTATTTTGTGTACGGAAATCTTTCGCTGACACAATCTCATCTTCTTCGCCGAATTCGGAGCTAAAGGCTGGATTGTGGCGGGCTTCTCTGCCGTTGTTTTGGTCTTCATTGAACACACTTTTGTTTATATAGCGATGGAAGAATATTTCGGCAATCGCTAAAATCAAAGCAGACCAGAAGCTTGCCCAGCCAAGGGAAATGTTTTCATTTATAATACCGCTTCCGACGGCCCATATTAAAATGTACGCCAATACAAAATCGGAAATGGTAGCGGCTGTATTTCCGAAACGCGGAAGAATAAAAAGATCACTCAACATATAGGATACGACTGTCACAATTAAGCTTATGGTAAAATATTCACCGAAATCCACCCTGTAAAATAATCCAAGCACGAATGCTAATATGATCATGACCATGACAAACTTTACGATTAGTGCTCTTACGTGTTCCATCCATAACCCTCCTTTTTGAAGTCAATCTTAGGTTGGCTCCGAAAAAGGGGATTATTCATTCACCTCTCGTTTTCCAATCTTTCCCGTTGTCGAAAAATCTACACCTTTATTTTTCAAACTGTTAAAAACGTAAAAAATGCAAAAAGAAGGCAGTCTTGATTTCCAATTAAACCAGGTTGTCAAGAAGCGGTGCAGAAGGAATTCAACCATTCATTTAAAATGAAAGATTCTTGCTGGTTCATACGAATGAGGAAGAAAATTGATACTTTTGGACAAATATTTCTGTCTAAATTTCCCGGGCAATTTCTGTCGTTGTCGAACATCAGCTTTGACGTCACGCACAAACGTCTGAATAACCGTATGGTTGTCTTCTACAGACACGTTGCCGTTGTCAGCCCATGTAAACGGCTCGAACAGAATCATATCCGGCTTGGAATCGGCAATTTTCTCTATCTCCCCATTTTGAAGAAAATCGAGTGATGTCCCATCTTCTTTCCCAATCGATACTTTCAGTACCGGTCTGTAGGCGGTCTCCAGCGCTTTCTTCAGTTGAACAGACCAGCCGTTATCCTCTTTTCCAAGTGCTTTGGAACCGACAATGGCTGCTTGGAATGGCTTTCCGTCTTGGAATGATTTTTCAAGCTGTTTGCGGGCCTGATCCGAACAATGACTCGACAAATCTTGCCAACTTTCATTTGATCCGTTTTCGGAAACAGGTGTCACCACATCGGTTGAATCGACGGTCGTTTTCTCCTTCCAATACCAATAGCTTGCCTGTAAAAAAAGGGCAACGACCAATGTGAAAAACAATATCTTCCTATATCCTTTTTCAAAATATACCGTTGATATTTAGAGTAAGTAATTAAAGCGGTTTTAATTAAAACATGACAATATTTATCCTTAATTCCAACTATGATATAATTTTCCTGTTGAATAGTAATTTATAAGATTATAATCATATAGCATTGAGTTCTAGGATATAATGGATTCCGTGCAACAATCTGTTCATTTCAGTAAAATAATCTTAAATCGGAAAGTAGGAAGAGACGATGATCGATATACACTGCCATATATTACCTGGGGTGGACGATGGGGCTCAAACTTTGACAGAAGCAGCTGCAATGGCCAAACAAGCAGAAAAAGAAGGAATTCATACGATCATCGCCACTCCCCACCATATGAACAGAAAATATATTAATCGTAAATCAGAGATTGTCGCAAAATTAATGGAAGTAAATGCGCATTTGGAACGGGAAGGGATTAATGTAACGGTTCTCCCCGGACAAGAAGTGCGGATTTACGGAGAACTCCTTCAAGACTATGAAAATGGAGAAATCTCTACTCTTGGCGGGGATTCCCCTTATGTATTGGTGGAATTTCCATCCGGCTATGTTCCCAAGTATGCGGAACAGCTCCTTTTTGACATGCAAATGAAGGGGCTCGTGCCTGTCGTTGTTCATCCTGAACGAAACCAAGAACTAATCCAGGACCCGGACAAATTGTATAATCTAGTTAAGAACGGAGCGGCAGCGCAAATTACCGCTGCCAGCCTCACCGGCTATTTCGGGAAAAAAATTCAGAAATTTACGGAACAGTTGATTGAAGCCAACTTGGCGCATTTTATTGCTTCGGATGCACACAATACAAATAAACGCCCGTTCAAAATGATGGAGTCATTGAATTATCTCGAAAAAGAATTTGGAATCGATTATGTCTATTACTTTCAAGAAAATGCAGAATTGGCAGTCAATGGCCAGAATATCATGAAAGAACCTCCGCAACAAATTAAAAAGAAAAAATTTCTCGGACTATTTTAACGGAATATAGGATCAAAGAATCATTCATTCGTATTTAGCCAAATCGACAACAATGTTTGAATCAAACTTTTTTTAAAAGATTAGCCGAAACTTTCCATAAAAACAGACATTTGCAATGAACCGATGCCTGGGATATGGATCTTTCGTAAAAGTCAGTCATTGAGAGAAGCGTGAAGGCTTATCCAGTTGATTTCACTTTGTTAAAATACGAACATAATTGACGGCATTTCGCATATGTTTTATAAAAATCCATCCTTCGAACAAATCGATTGGCATTCTGAAGAAAATTTCAAACGAAAGGAAGTATGCGGTTTGAAAAAGGTACGTAAAGCGATCATACCGGCTGCCGGGCTCGGCACTCGTTTTTTGCCCGCAACGAAAGCCATGCCGAAAGAAATGTTGCCGATTGTGGACAAGCCGACTATTCAATACATAGTGGAAGAGGCAGTAGCATCCGGAATCGAAGATATAATCATCGTTACTGGAAAAGGAAAACGGGCGATTGAAGACCATTTTGACAATGCTTGGGAATTGGAGCATAATTTGGCGGACAAAGGAAAACTCGATTTGTTGGAAAAAGTAAGGTATTCTTCTAACTTAGCCAATATCCACTATATACGTCAAAAACAACCCCTCGGTTTAGGCCACGCCGTATGGTGCGCCCGCAATTTTATCGGGGATGAACCATTTGCCGTATTATTAGGGGACGATATTGTTCAAAGCGATACGCCGTGCTTAAAACAATTAATGGATCAATTCGAACAAACCCATTCTTCCATTATCGGGGTTCAGGAAGTTCCGGAAGAAGAAACGCACCGTTACGGTATTATCGACCCGGCTGGAAGCCAAGGGCGCCGCTACCAAGTAGAAAATTTTGTGGAAAAGCCGGCGCCAGGAACAGCTCCATCTAATTTGGCGATTATTGGCCGTTATATTTTAACGCCGGAAATCTTTTTGTTTTTAGAAAAACAAGAGCAAGGAGCCGGAGGAGAAATTCAACTGACGGATGCCATTCAAAAGTTGAATCAAATTCAGCGGGTATTTGCCTATCAATTTGAAGGCAAGCGATATGATGTGGGCGAGAAGCTGGGATTTATTCAAACCACGATTGAAATAGCATTACAAGATCCGGAATTAAAAGAGCCATTGCTGAAAATCATGGATAATATTTTAAAAGAAACCAGTCTGAATAAAGTGAATATGTAAGAAAGAAAAAAATGAAGAAAATTAGCTCGTTTAGCTATAGTCAATTTGTAAATAGTCACTTAACCCTATTCTTTTGTCGTTCTATACAACCTCAGAATCGTCATTTTGAAACAGTTGGGGAAAAGATCGTGATTTTACCAACTGTTTCTTTTTATTCTTCCTGTGCTCGGATGATCAAAAAAGTCAATGAATCGCATTCCTTTTAAGAAAGACGGTTGTTTACTGTATAAAAAAATAAAAACGAATACAAAGAACCGAAAAGTTTGACCCAGTTAAGATATGCTGTGATTTCGATGAATTATTTTAAAATAATGGTAGAGAATCTTTTTACTAAGATGAAAATAGAATTTTCGTTGGATTTTATTCTCTTTGAGTGAATTCAGGAAAAATTGGTAGGAGCATTCATTACTCAGTAGATATGCTGCGTTTGACCATTAAAAGGATTTTTTCAAACGAAAGTTGAATCATGTAAGTACAGCCATTCTCTATTTTTCTTTGTCATTCGCTTGTTTTTTGAATGTATAAAATGGGACGCGAATAGAATGTAATATTCAACTGAACTTTTTTGGGATCGATTCCGTTTTTTCTTTTAGAGGTCCTTATAAAAAGAGTTTGGATTCAGATTTGTACTTTTTTAGTTTTGCGTTTTTCATTGTGTTTGTAAGCAGAGTTTTACCGGCTCTCTCTGTAAAGAAGGAATTTTGCTATGTTTTTTTCAAATCATGCAATCAAGAGGAACGATCATGATCGAGAAGAAAAATAGGGGAATCATGGTGAATGAAAAGGTGCGCCTCAAAGATTGGAAAACATTTCATATAAAAGGAAGCATTGACTAAAGCGCTGTCAGTTTAGGAATGGTTTGATGACTAATCAGCGGTACACTTTTAATACAGGATGATCATTTTAGCTCGACTATGGTTAGTGGTGAGGAAAAGATCAGAATGTTCATGTATGCAGTATTGTAATGATTCTATTGGGGAGTTGGAGGGAAACAATATGACTTGGAAAACGATCTATGAAAAATGGACATCTTATCCAAATTTAGATCCAGTTTTAAAGAACCAGTTGGATGGTATCAAAGATAATGAAAAACTGTTGGAAGACAGCTTTTATAAGAGTCTTGAATTTGGGACAGGCGGCATGCGCGGGGAGCTCGGACCTGGTACGAATCGAATGAATCTTTATACGGTTCGGAAAGCTTCAGAAGGGCTGGCGCAATACATAAAGTCTCAAGGTGAGGAAGCGGTGAAGCGCGGCGTGGCCATTGCCTATGATTCCCGCCGGAAATCGCCGGAGTTTGCTTTGGAAGTGGCGAAAACGGTGGGGAAACATGGAATTCGTGCCTTTTTGTTTGAAAGTTTGCGTCCGACTCCCGTATTGTCGTTTGCTGTCCGCCATTTACACACATTCGCGGGGGTTGTTATTACCGCTAGCCACAATCCTCCTGAATACAACGGTTACAAAGTATATGGACCGGACGGCGGACAATTGCCTCCTGCCATGGCGGACGAATTGATTCGCTACGTTCAAGCTGTCGAAAATGAGTTGACGGTGGAAGTGGCAGAAGAAAAAGACCTTGTCAATAACGGCCTTCTCACGTATATTGGGAGCGAAGTGGATCAAGAGTATCTACAACAATTACAGACGATCCGTCAGAACAAGGAAGTCGTATCTTCTGTGGCTGATTCGTTGAAAATTGTCTATACGCCGCTTCACGGTACAGGAAATATCCCTGTTCGGGAAGGATTAAAAAACTTTGGCTTTACGAACATCACCGTGGTGAAAGAGCAGGAGCAGCCTGACAGCCATTTTTCTACGGTTCAATCTCCCAATCCGGAAGAGCACAGCGCTTTTGAACTGGCGATCCGTTATGGGGAAAAAGAAGGCGCCGATCTTTTGCTGGCCACAGATCCGGATGCTGATCGTTTAGGTGTGGCTGTGAAAAATGCACAAGGCGACTATCATGTGTTGACCGGAAATCAGACAGGAGCGCTTTTGCTTCATTATTTGTTGACTCAGAAGAAAGCCAACCACACGCTTCCTGAAAACGGCGTGGTGATCAAAACGATTGTGACATCGGAATTGGGCAGGGAAATTGCCAAAAGCTTTGGGATTCCAACGATTGATACGTTGACTGGATTTAAATTTATCGGCGAAAAAATCAAAGAATTTGAACAGACAGGGGAGCATACCTTTTTATTTGGCTATGAAGAAAGCTATGGCTATTTGATCGGCGATTTCGTACGCGATAAGGATGCTGTTCAGGCAGCTGTGTTGGCAGCGGAAGTGGCAGCGTATTACAAAGCACAGGGAAAAAGTTTGTATGACGGTCTAATGGATATTTTTGAACAATACGGCTATTTCCGTGAATCACTGCGCTCGCTGACTTTGAAAGGAAAAGATGGATCGGAGACCATTGCCGCTCTGATGGATAAATTTCGCGAGTCTTTCCCTGCCCAAGCAGCCGGCTCCCAAATCGTCGCAGTGGAAGATTATCTAAAAGGTGTACACATGGATCTTGCGGGGTTAAGTCACAGAAAGATCTCGTATGCCGTCTTCTGCTTGAAAAAAAAAA